>Ga0160434_100011_pt1 | contig 261129 bp, 239 predicted proteins | sample HID1973I_E0MG_FD_108273 | JGI IMG/M metagenome (GOLD analysis project Ga0160434, IMG submission 108273) | Enriched mosquito-associated microbial communities from UW Madison campus, WI, USA - HID1973I_E0 MG | ecosystem: Host-associated > Arthropoda: Insects > Digestive system > Unclassified ... | reverse complement strand
CGACGACGCGCTCGACGCCCTCGTCGACGACCCGAGCATCTCCCGCATCGAGGCCCACACCGACCTCCACTTCCTCCGCCGCCACACCTTCACCCGCTCCCACCTCGAGCTCGACTTCGGCGGCCGCACCATGACGACGGACGGCATCGAGAAGGCGGGCCAGGACGACCCCTTCGCGGCCGTGATGTTCTTCCGCGGCGCGGTGACCGACGACGTCCGGACGAACACGCTCACCGCCCTCATGCCGGAGCTGCGCGACGACTACGAGGTCGCCGACTCCTCGGCGTTCGAGGTCGGGCAGTGGTACGCGCTCGAGGTGAACGCGCTCACCGGGCGCTGGGAGCGCGAGCTCCAGCGCCTCGTCCAGATCACGCAGATCGTCGACGCGACCCACGTGCGCGTGAACTACAAGGCCGGGTGGGAGCTCGCGAAGGGCCGGACCCTCACCTGGACGCGCGTCGAGCCCGTCGAGCAGGTGCACGTGCGCAACCTGTCGTTCGTCGGCGTCGAGGGCGGCGACCAGTACACCGGCTCGCACCCGATCGCCTACGAGTACGCGGTGAGCTGCGACGTCGAGAACGTGCACGGCGTCGCGACGTTCTGGCCCCTCGTCATGCGGCGGTGGAGCACGTTCTTCCGCACCGCGGGCTGCACGCTCGCGAACCCGGCCTCGATCACGTGGGGCGGCGCGGGGTACCTGACCCAGCAGATCTACTGCAACTACGGCCACGTCGTCGACTGCCACACGACCAACGCGCGCCACCTCAACGACTGGACGGCGTCGTCGTACGGGCTCGTGGAGAACTGCCACGGCGACGGCGACGACCAGGGCCCGTTCGTCACGCACGGCCAGTACGAGCACGACCTCACATACGTGGGCAACAGCGGGCTCATGACGTTCGCGAACTCGGGCGCGGCATGGGGCGGCGCGGCGAAGCGGATCACCGTGACGCGCCACGTGTGCTCGTGGTTCGTGGCCCGCGTGAAGGTCACCGACCTCACGCTCGAGGACGTCCAGGTGATCCGCAAGGAGGGCCTCGCCGGCTCGGGGATGCTGTGGGTCAACGCGGACGGCGTGCAGCTGCGCGGCTGCCAGGCCGACGACACGCTCATCGTCTCGCAGGCCTCGGCGCGCTCGAAGCGGCCGAACGTCATCGAGGGGTCGCGGTTCGCCGTGCTGCCGGGCACCGCGATCACGCAGGCGAACGTCACGTCGCCCGTGCACCTCGTGCGCACGACGCTGAACGGCCTCGAGAAGGCGTCGTTCGCGGGCTCGGGCGAGGTCGTGCTCGACGCGTGCACGCTCGAGGCCGCCGAGGGCAAGGGCACCGTGACGGCGAGCGGGGACGTCACCGTGCGCGGCGGCGTGCTGCGCCACGTCGCGCTCGTGGCGTCGGGCGCGGCCGCGCAGACGGTCCGCCTCGACGGCGGGGTGCGGTTCGAGGGCGCGCCCGCGGGCGGGACGTTCCTCTCCCGGGCGACGGCGAGCAAGCCGGTCACGTGGTCGCTCGACGGCGTCCGGAGCACGGCCGGGGCGGGCGACACTGGTCACGTGGCGCTGTCCGCGGGCACCAACCGGTGGTCGGCCGTGGGCTCGACGTTCGTCGGCGGCACGCTCGCGCTCGACCCGGCCGCGTTCGGCGAGGGCTCGTACGTGCTGCACAGCGGGAACGTCGAGCAGGGCGTGACGCGCTCGGCGTTCCCGGAGGACGGCGAGCGCGTCCTGACGACGGGCAACCTCACCGTCTGAGCCGTGCCGGGTCCCGGGACGCCCTCCGCGCGGGGGGCTCCCGGGACCCGGTGCCACGGCGACCGGCACAAAGGTCACAACTCGGCATCGAGCGCCGACGGAGTTAACACGAGCGCCGATCTGGCGTAACATCGGCCTGGCAGGCTTGCTATAGCAAATAGCAAACGAAGCCTGCCAGGGCCGGAAGACCCCACCTGCCAGGACCGTCGCGACGAAGCAAGGACCCGCATCCGTGAGCCCCACCCCCCACCCCGTGACCGTCGCCCTCGTCGGCGCCGGCAACCGCGGCCAGACGTACGCGCGCTGGATCGCGGCCCACCCGGACCGCGCGCGCCTCGTCGCCGTCGCGGACCCGCGGGAGCACCAGCGCCGCCTCGTCGCCGAGCAGGCCGCCGCGGCGGGCGCGGGGCACGACGTCGTGGTGCAGCTCACCTCCTGGCGCGACCTCGTGGCCGCGGGCGACGCGGACCGCGCCGCGGGCGGCACCGGTCGCCTCGCGGACATGGTGATCGTCGCGACGCAGGACCGCGAGCACCGCGACCCCGTCGTCGCGCTCGCCGCGCAGGGGTACGCGATCCTCGTCGAGAAGCCCCTCGCGCCGAGCGCCGAGGAGTGCCGCGACGTCGTCGACGCGGTCGAGGCCGCCGGGGTGCTCTTCGGGGTCTGCCACGTCATGCGGTACATGCCGTACACCGACCTCGTGAAGTCGGTCGTCGACTCCGGCGTGCTCGGCGAGGTCGTCAACGTGCAGCACCTCGAGCCCGTCGGGTGGTGGCACGACGCCCACTCCTACGTGCGCGGCCCGTGGCGCAGCGAGAAGACGTCGAGCCCGATGCTGCTCGCGAAGTCGAGCCACGACCTCGACTGGATCCGCTACGTCACCGGCAAGCGCATCACGAGCGTCGCGAGCTTCGGGTCGCTCAAGCACTTCCGCCCGGAGGAGCGGCCCGCCGGCGCCGCCGACCGGTGCCTCGACTGCCCGCTCGAGCCGACGTGCCCCTACTCGGCCCCGCGCCTGTACCTCACGACGCTGCGCGAGAGCGGCCCGATCTGGCCCGTCTCCGTCATCACCGACGCGACCGACGAGGCCGGCGTCGTCGAGGCGCTGCGCACGGGCGACTACGGCCGCTGCGTCTACGCCTCCGACAACGACGTCGTCGACCACCAGGTCGTCGCGATGGAGCTCGAGGGCGGCGCCGCCGCGACGTTCACCATGACCGCGTTCAGCGAGCAGGACCACCGCAAGACCCAGGTCTTCGGCACCCACGGGTGCCTCGACGGCGACGGCGAGAAGGTCCGCGTCACCGACTTCCGCGACGGCACCGTGACGGTGCACGACGCGGGCCACCACGGCGCGACGAACGCCGCCGACGACCACGGCGGCGGGGACAGCGGCGTCATGGACGCCTTCGTCCGCGCGGTCGCGACGGGCGACCCGAGCCACGTGCGCTCGGGCGCCGTCGAGTCCCTCCAGAGCCACCTCGCCGTGTTCGCGGCCGAGGAGTCGAGACACCGGCGCACCGTCGTCGACGTCCCGGCGCGATAGCACCACCCCTCACCCGCCCGTCCCCCCGGGCACCCAGCTCCCGCCGACGGCGGGACGAGACCAAGGAGACACGTCGATGACCCTGCGCACGACGAAGCGCCTCTGGACGGCCGCCCTCGCGGTCGGCACCCTCGGCGCTCTCAGCGCCTGTGCCGGCGGTGCCGGCGCCGGCGACTCCACCCCCACGCCCGAGGACGGGGCCGCGTCCGGCTCCGTCACGATGTGGACGTACCCCGTCATCGCGGACGAGGCGGCCCACAAGGCGTTCTGGGACGAGCAGATCGCGGCCTTCCAGGAGGAGAACCCCGACGTCGACGTGAACGTCGAGATCTACCCGTGGGCCGGGCGCGACGAGACGCTCGCGACGGCGATCGCCGGCAACAAGGGGCCGGACGTCGTCTACCTCATCCCGGACCAGATCCCGAAGTACTCGAAGTCGCTCGCCGCGGTCGACAACTACGTGACCGACCAGGTGGGCGACCTGCGCGAGAACGCCGCGCAGGCCGTCACGGTCGACGGCGCGATGCTGGGCTCCCCGCTCGTCATGAACACCAAGCCACTCGTGTGCAACGCGGCCGTGTTCGACGCGATCGGCGAGTCGGGCAACTACCCCGAGACGTGGGACGACCTCATGGCGCTCGCGCCGAAGCTCAAGGACGCCGGCTACGACGCGACGAACTACTGGGGCTCGGTCGACGCGACGCTCAACGAGTCGTTCTACCCGCTGCTGTGGCAGGCGGGCGGCTCGGTGTTCTCCGAGGACGGCTCGTCGGTCGCGTTCGACTCGCCCGAGGGCGTCGAGGCGCTGCAGTTCGCGGTCGACCTCGCCGAGGGCGGGTTCATCGAGAAGGACCTGCTGACGACCATCCCCGCGTTCGAGCAGACGAACACCGCCAAGGGCAAGATCGCGTGCACGTGGCAGCAGGGCCCCGGCGACGTCGCGGGCTTCTGGGGCGAGGAGAACGTCGTCGTCCTCCCGCCGCTCACCGAGGCCGAGTCCGTCGCGTTCGGCACGGTCGGCTCCCTCTCGCTGCTCAAGACCTCGAAGAGCCTCGACGCCGCGGGCAAGTGGGCCGCGTTCGCGACCTCGCCCGAGGTGACCGCCGAGTACGCGAAGTCCGCGGGCTGGTTCTCGCCGTACGAGAGCGAGTCGGGCCTGTACGGGGACGACCCGGTCCAGTCGGCGCTCGAGGACTCCCTGCAGTACACGACCGCGGGCGAGGTGAACGAGAAGTCCCGTGAGGTCATGGGCGTGCTCGCCCCGGAGATCCAGGCCGCGCTCATCGGCGAGAAGACGCCAGAGCAGGCCCTGAAGGACGCAGCCGCGGCGGCGGACCCGCTGCTCGGCTGACCCCCGTCGCGGCGCGGGCGCGCCCCCTGCTGCCCGCGCCGCGACACCCTCGCGGTACGAGAGGAGAACCATGACCGCGACCGCCCCCACCTCGGACGGGCTCACCGCCGACCGGCCACCGTCGGCCCGGCCGCCCGTCCCCGGGAAGACCCGCCGCATCATGGAGCGACGGGAGGCCCGGATCGGCCTGCTGTTCGCGCTCCCCGCGTTCGCGCTGTTCCTGCTCTTCCGGTTCGGCCCCGCCATCGCCGGCGTGGCGCTGAGCTTCTTCGACTACACCATCGGCGTCGGCGCCGAGTGGACCGGCGTCGAGAACTTCCGCCGCATGGTCGACGACCCGGTGTTCTGGTCCGCCCTGCGCGTGACCGTCGTGATGTCGGTGCTCATCGTCCCGGTGTCGCTCGCGATCTCGACGTTCATGGCGCTCATGGTGCGCCGCTCGTTCCGCGGGTCCGGCTTCTACCGCTCGGTCTTCTTCCTGCCGGTCGTCACGAGCCTCGTGCTCGCCGCGACCGTGTTCACGTGGGTCTTCTCGTCGAACGGCCCGTGGTCGAAGCTCATGGGCACGCTCGGCTTCTCGACCGACTCGTGGCTCGGCTCGACGGTCCTCGTGCTCCCCGCGCTCGCGATGGTCGCGATCTGGTCGCGCTTCGGGTACGGGATGCTCATCCTCCTCGCGCGCATGCAGGACCTGCCGCGCGAGCTCGAGGAGGCCGCCTCGATCGACGGCGCCGGCGCCTGGAAGCGGTTCTGGCACATCATCGCCCCGCAGCTCAAGCCGACCCTGTTCTTCCTCGCCGTCATCGAGACGACCGCGTCGTTCCAGATCTTCGACCTCGTCTACGTCATGACCGCCGGCGGCCCGGCGCGCGCGAGCTACAACCTCGTCTTCTACATCTACGACCAGGGCTTCAAGTACTTCGACCTGGGGTACGCGAGCGCGCTCGGCGTCGCCCTGTTCGCCGTGACCCTCGTGGTCGCCGTGATCCAGCGCTACCTCATCGGGAGGGACAAGTGACCGCCGTCGACCCCACCACCACCGGGCGGGTGCTCGAGGGCGCCGCGATGCCCGTCCGCCCCGCCCCGGCGCGCCGCCGGCGCGGCCGCTCCGGCGCGAACGACCTCACGGTCCGCGGCAAGGTCGTGCGCTACCTCGTCCTGTCGCTCGCCGCGGTCGTGACGATCTTCCCGTTCTACGCGATGGTCGTGCTGTCCCTGAAGCCGGCCGCCGCGATCGACTTCCCGGCGTCGCTCCTGCCGACGAACCTCACGACCGAGGCGTACGACCGCGTGCTCGGCGCGGGCAACATCGGCACCTGGCTCGTCAACACGCTCGTCTACTCGCTCGTGTCCGTGGTCGCGGTGCTCCTGCTCGCGTCGATGGCCGGCTACGCGTTCGCCAAGAAGCGGTTCCCCGGCCGCGAGGCGATGTTCTGGTCGTTCCTCGCGATGGTCATGGTCCCGTACCACGTGACCCTCATCCCGACGTTCATCCTCATCGCGCAGGCGGGCGGGCTCGACACGTACTGGGGCCTCATCCTGCCGACGCTCGCGAACGCGCAGGCCGTGTTCCTCATGCGCCAGTTCATCCTCGACCTGCCCGACGAGCTGTTCGAGGCCGCCAAGCTCGACGGCGCGTCGGAGTGGCGCATCTTCGTGCGGATCGTGCTGCCGCTGTGCAAGCCGATCCTCGCGACCCTGGGCACGTTCGTGTTCCTGTGGCACTGGAACGACTTCCTGTGGCCGCTCATCATCGGCCAGGGCACCGACCACTGGACGCTCACGGTCGGCATCGCCTCGCTCCAGCAGCAGGACGTGCCGCTCAACATGGTGCTCGCGGGCGCCACGATCTCGTTCGTCCCCATCTTCGCCTCCTACCTCGTGGCCCAGCGCTACTTCGTCGAGGGCGTCACCTCGTCCGGCATCAAGGGATGACCCGTCACATGACCCAGCAGACCGTTCCGCAGCAGACCTCCCGCCCGCAGGCCGGCCCGGCGCCGAAGGCGCCGACGTCGGTCGCCGAGCTCGAGGAGCTGCTCACCACGCCCTCCCCCGCGCTCGTCGAGGACATGGCCGCCCGCTCGGGCGACCTCGTCGTCCTCGGCGCGGGCGGGAAGATGGGCCCGAGCCTCACCGTCCTCGCGCGCCGCGCGCTCGACGCCGCGGGCCGCACCGGCGACGCCGTGCACGCCGTCTCGCGCTGGTCGGACGCCGCCCAGGCCGACGCCCTGCGCGACGCCGGGGTGAACGTCGTGACGGCCGACCTGCTCGCGCCCGACGCCGACCTCGCGGCGCTGCCCGACGGCGCGGACGTCGTCTACATGGTCGGTGCGAAGTTCGGCACGTCGTCGGCGCCGTCGCTCGCGTGGGCGGCCAACGCCGCGCTCGTGCACGACGTCGCGCGCCGGTACGCGGACTCGACGATCGCCGCGTTCTCCACCGGCAACGTCTACCCGCTCGTGCCCGTCGAGTCGGGCGGCTGCTCGGAGGAGGACCCCGTCGGCCCCGTGGGCGAGTACGCGATGAGCTGCCTGGGGCGCGAGCGCGTGTTCCAGCACGCGGCGCTCACGCGCGGCACGAAGGTCGCGACGATCCGTCTCAACTACGCCGTCGACCTGCGCTACGGCGTGCTGTTCGACGTCGCGTCGCCGATCCTCGCGGGCGAGCCCGTCGACCTCACGACGGGTCACGTCAACGTCGTGTGGCAGGGGTACGCGAACGAGGTCGCGCTGCGCGCCCTCGGCGTCGCGAGCGCGCCCGCCACCGCGCTCAACCTCACCGGTCCCGAGACGGCGTCCGTGCGCCGGCTCGCCGAGCTGCTCGGCCGCGGCCTCGGGCGCGAGGTCGCGTTCACGGGCGAGCCGTCGCCGACAGCGCTGCTCAACGACGCGAGCCGCTGCCACGAGCTCTTCGGCTACCCGCAGGTGCCGCTGCGCACGCTCGTCGAGTGGCAGGCGGCCTGGCTCGCGGCGGGCCTGCCGACGAGCGGCAAGCCGACGAAGTTCGCCGTGCGCGACGGGGCGTTCTGATGACGTCCTCGACCGCCGCCGCCACCTCGACGGGCACGCCGCGCCTCGCGGACGACGTCGCGGCGCTCCTGCGTGCCGGCACGGTCATCCCCGCGCAGCCGCTCGCGCTCGACGCCGACCGGCGCCTCGACGAGCGCCGCCAGCGCGCGCTCACGCGGTACTACCACGCGGCGGGCGCGGGCGGCGTGGCCGTCGGGGTGCACACGACGCAGTTCGAGATCCGCGAGCACGGGCTCCTGCGCCCGGTCCTCGAGCTCGCCGCCGAGGTGTCGCGCGCGACGATCGCGGGCGACGCGCCCGCGGGGTCGCTGCACGCCGGCCCGCGACCGCTCGTCCAGGTCGCGGGCGCCGCGGGCGACGTGCGCCAGGCGGTCGCCGAGGCCGAGCTCGCCGCGTCCCTCGGGTACGACGCCGTGCTCCTCGCACCCCGCGTGCCGGGGCTCACCGGCTCGCGCGAGGAGGTCGAGCGCGTGCTGCTCGAGCGGGCCCGCGCCGCCGGCGAGGTGCTGCCCGTCATCGGGTTCTACCTCCAGGAGGCCATCGGAGGCCCGCGCCTGTCGGTGGGCTTCTGGCGCGAGTACGCGGCGATCGAGGCGGTCGTCGCGATCAAGGCGGCGCCCTTCCACCGCTACCGCACGCTCGACGTGCTGCGCGGCGTCGCCGCCTCGGGGCGCGGCGAGCAGATCGCGCTCTACACGGGCAACGACGACGCGATCGTCGCCGACCTCACGCAGCGGCTCGACGTCCCGCTCCCGGAGGGCGGCACGTTCACCGCGCGCTTCGTCGGCGGCCTGCTCGGGCAGTGGGCGGTGTGGACGCGCGGCGCGGTCGAGACGCTGCGCCTCGCCCACGCCGCGCACGGCATCGGCCCGGACGGTGCGGCGACGGTCCCCGACCACGCCGCCCTCGCCACCCTCACCGCGCGGGCCGCGGGGCTCACCGACGCCAACGCGGCCGTGTTCGACGCCGCGCACGACTTCGACGGGGTCATCGCCGGGGTCCACGAGGTGCTGCGCCGCCAGGGCCTGCTCGAGGGCACGTGGTGCCTCGACCCGGCCGAGACGCTCTCGCCCGGGCAGGCCGACGAGCTGACGCGCGTCACGGCGGCCTACCCGTGGCTCGCGGCCGCGGACGACGCGCTCGTCGCGGAGCACCTCGAGGACTGGCTGCGATGACCGGCGCGCCCGGCCCGGAGGCCGGTCCGGGAACCGGGGCGGCCCGTGCGGTCGTCGCGGTCGCGCCGTGGCTGCGCTCCGAGCTGTTCGCCCCGGACGCGTGGGAGCGCCTGGCCGGCGCGGGACCGTCCGACGTGGTCGACGACCCGCGGGCGCTCGGCACCGCGCTCGACCGCCTGAGCCCCGCGGCGCGCGAGAGGGTCGACGCGCTCGTCATCTCCTGGGGCACGCCGCCGCTGGCCGCCGACCTCCTGGACCGGCTCCCCGGGCTGCGGCTCGTCGCGCACACGGGCGCCTCGGTCAAGCCGTTCGTCACGCCCGCGCTGTGGGCTCGCGGCGTGCGCGTCACGCAGGCGGGGCAGGCGATGGCGCGGCCGGTCGCCGAGGTCTCGGTGACGTTCGCGCTCGCCCTGCTGCACCAGCTCCCCCGGTTCCACAACGCGCTGCACGACGGCGCCGCGTGGGCCGACGCGGAGTCCGCACCGCCCCGGTACGAGATCGCCGGGACGCGCGTCGGGGTGGTCGGCGCCTCGCGCACGGGCCGTGCCGCGATCGCGATGCTGCGCGCGCTCGGCGCCGAGGTCGTCGTCGCCGACCCCACGCTCTCCCCCGGGGACGCGGAGGCCGCCGGGGCGCGGCTCCTCCCGCTCGACGACCTCCTCGCCACGAGCCGCGTGACGATGCTCCACGCGCCCGTGCTGCCGGAGACCCGGCACCTCGTCGGCGCGCGCGAGCTCGCGCTGATGCCGGACCACGCGGGGCTCGTCAACACCGCGCGGTCGTGGCTCACGGACGAGGACGCGCTCGTGCGCGAGCTCGCGACGGGGCGGATCTCCGCCGCGCTCGACGTGTACGACGCCGAGCCCCTACCCGCGGAGCACCCGCTGCGCCGGCTCCCGAACGTGCTCCTCACGCCGCACCACGCCGCGGCGACCGTCCAGGGGCGCCGCGCCCAGGGCGCGATCGTCGTCGACGAGGTCGAGCGCTTCCGGCGCGGCGAGCCGCTGCGGCACGAGGTGCGCGAGGCCGACCTCGGCTCGATCGGCTGAGCGGCTCAGGCCCGCGCGTCCGCACGGTCGGGCGCGGCGTCGGAGGACCGGTCGCGCGAGCGGCCACGCGGGGCGCCGCGCGGGCGGAACCGCGGGAGGGTCGCGAGCGCGACGCCGGCGAGGCTCAGCACGCCGCCCACGAGCGCGAACGGCGCGGGGACCTCGGCCAGCAGCGCCCACGAGAGCACCACGACGAGCGGCGGCACGAGGTACGTCGACGCCGCGAGGCGGCCCGCGCTCGTGCGCGCCAGCGCGTAGCCCCACGTCGTGAAGGCGACCGCGGTCGGGAAGAGGCCGAGGTAGACGACCGCGAGCGTCGACGACCCCGCGGCCGCGGCCGCCTCGCGCACGAGGGCCGGGGCGAAGGGCAGGCACGCGACGGTGCCCACGAGGCACCCGACCCATGTCATGGTGAGCGCGTCGACGCGCGCGAGCAGGCGCTTCTGCGCGGTCGCCGACCCGGCGTAGAGCGCCGCGGCGGCGAGCCCCAGCACCACGCCGAGCACGTCGGCCCGGCCCGTCGACGTCGTCACGGCGATGACCGCGACCCCGGTGAACGCGACCGCCATGCCCGCGAGGAGGCGCCGCGGGAAGCCCTCGCCGAGGAGCAGGCCCGCGAGCACCGCCACGAGGACGGGGGCGACGTTGACGAGCAGGGCCGTCGTCCCGGCGTCGAGGTGGCGCTCGGCGGCGTTGAGCGCGAGGTTGTAGAGCGCGAACCACGCGACGCCCCACGCCACGACACCCACGAGCACGCGTCCGCGCGGCAGCGCCGGCAGCCGGGCCGGAGCGCGCCGCCCCCCGGCGGGACGCGGGCCGCGCCCGCGCAGCGCGCGCACGACGACGATCGCGGTGAGCCCGACCGACCCGGCGAGCTGGCGGCCGAGGGCGAGCGCGCCCGGCGAGTAGTCGTGGCCGGCCGCCCGCACGCCGACGAACGCCGACGCCCACAGGACGACGGTCACGGCCGCCGCGAGCGCCACGAGCGCCCCGGTGCGGCCGACGGGTTCCTCCGAGGTCATGCACCGATCGTCGCCGGTTCGACGATGAAGCACCAGCACGCAGATCTACCGCATCCTTCAGTGTCGCTGTACGGTCGACCCATGCTCGACGTGCACCGGCTCCGCATCTTCCGCTCGGTCGTCGCGAGCGGCTCGGTCCAGGCCGCGGCGGCCAACCTCGGGTACACGCCGTCGGCCGTGAGCCAGCACATGGCCGCGCTCCAGCGCGAGACGGGCCTCGCCCTGCTCGAACGGGCGGGCCGCGGCGTGCGCCCTACCGCGGCCGGGCTGACGCTCGCCGCCCGGGCCGACGACGTCCTGGCCCGCCTCGGCGAGGTCGAGGCGGTCGTCGCGGACCTGCGCGCCGGACGCACCGGGTCGCTCTCGATCGCCTACTTCGCGTCGGTCGGCGCCGCGTGGCTCCCCGCGGTCGTGCGCCGGCTCACCGGCGACTTCCCGGGCGTCCGGCTCGACCTGTCGCTCGCCGAGACGGTCCCCGACGACCCCGACCGCCGCGCGGACCTGCAGGTCGTCGTCGCGCCGCGCGGGCACGACCCGGGCGCGGGGTTCCGCGCGCACCACCTGCTCGACGACCCGTACGTCGCGGTGCTCCCGGCCGACCACCCGCTCGCGGGCCGGGACGAGATCGACCTCGTCGAGCTGGCCGACGAGCGCTGGGTCGACAACGACTTCGCGCGCGGCTGGTGCCGCCGCACCCTCCTCGACGCGTGCACCGCGGCGGGCTTCGCCCCCACCTTCCACGTCGAAGCCCACGACTACCCGACCGCCGTCGCGTTCGTCGCCGCGGGGATCGGCGTGACCGTCCTCCCCGCGCTCGGCGCCGCGCACCTGCCGCCCGGTCTCGTCGCGCGCCGCGTCGTCCGGCCGCGCCCGGTGCGCTCGATCCACGCCGTGGTGCGCGACGCCGTCGCCTCAGCGCCGCCCGTGCGCGCCGCGCTCGACGCGCTGCGCACCGCCGCCGGGCCCGCGAGCGGGTCCGCCCCGGCGTCTGCGCCGCACGCCGCGGCGCGCACGGCCCCCGTGGCGCGCGCGGTGCCCGCTCGTCCCTGAGCCCGTCAGGACAGGGGCGCGCCGGTCCCGGCGGCGGGGTCGGCGGCCGACGGCGCGCGCAGCCCGACGCGCAGGTGCGCGAAGCCGGCGAGGCGGTCCGCGTCGAGCGGGGCGGTCGCGACGAGCCGCGGGTCGGGCAGGAAGCGGACGGTCGTGCCCGGCGAGCCCGTCCCCGCGAGCTCGACGAGCTCCGCCTGCGGCACGCTGTGCACGTACCGCTGGGTCCAGGCGCCCTCCCGGCGGCGGTTGGTGTGGTCGAGCCACGTGCTCACCGCCGCGACCGTCGAGATCCCCCGGCGCGGCAGCCCGTCGGGCAGCGCGGGCGCGGCGTCGGCGTCGACGAGCCGCAGGTCCTGGGTCGCCATCACGGGCTTGCGCACCACGCGGCCGCTCGCGTCGCGGCGCGTGTCCGTGCCGCGGCCGTCGTCGGCCACCGAGACCGAGCCGTCGTCGTGGACCGTGACGACCGCCGTCCCGCGGACGCCCCGGCTCGCCGCCTCCTCGTCGGCGTAGGCGAGGACCTCCAGGACGAGGTGCTCGAGGCCCGGCGGGGCTGCCTCGGCCTGCGCGCGCACGCCGTCGAGATGGTCCCGGTCGACGGCGAGCGTCCAGTCGTGCGTCGTGCTGACCCAGCTCGTGGCGTCCGTCATGGCCCGACCCTAGCGGCGGCCACCCACGCGACGTGGGGGAGAATCGACCGCGTGAGCCACTCCCCCGAGCCCGGCAGCGAGACCGGCACCGACCCCGCCGCCGACTGGCGGCCGCACGTCGCGGACCCGGCCGCGCGGCCGCCGTCGACCCTGCCGCACGTGGTGTTCTTCGAGCCGCGCATCCCCGGGAACACGGGCAACGCGATCCGGCTCGCGGCCGTGACGGGCGCGCGCCTGCACCTCGTCGAGCCGCTCGGGTTCGACCTCGACGAGCCGAAGCTGCGCCGCGCGGGCCTGGACTACCACGACCTCGCCGCGGTCGAGGTGCACGCCGACCTCGACGCCGCGCTCGCCACCCTCCCGGGGCGGGTCTTCGCGTTCACGACGCGCGCGACCACGTCGTTCACCGACGTGACCTACCGGCCCGACGACGTGCTCCTCTTCGGCCCCGAGCCCACCGGCCTGCCCGACGACGTGCTGGTCCACCCGCGCGTGACCGACCAGCTGAAGATCCCCATGCTCCCGGGCCGGCGCTCGCTCAACCTCACGAACGCCGCGTCGATCGCGGTCTACGAGGCGTGGCGCCAGACGGGGTTCGCCGGCGGCGCCTGACCGGGCGGGCGCGCACGGGAGGGGCCCGGCCTCCCTCGGAGACCGGGCCCCTCCCGCGCCGCAGGTGCGCCGGTCAGACGAGGTCGCGCACCGCCGCGTACCGCTCCCGGATCGCGGGGACCGGGTCGGCGGTCGACACGGCGCCCGACGACGCGCCCTCCCAGCGGGGTGCGGCGACGTCGGCGCCGTCCCCCGCCCGGTGCGCGGCGAGCACCCACGCGGCCTGGCGGGCCGCGCCGTCGGCCACGTACTCGCCCGGCTCGGGGACCGCGACAGGCAGGCCGAGGACCTGCGGCGCGATGCGCCGCACGGCCTCCGACTGGGCCCCGCCGCCGATGAGCTGGACGCGCTCGACGGGGACGCCGAGCGCGCGGAGCGCGTCGAGCCCGTCGGCGAGACCGCACAGCATGCCCTCGACGAACGCGCGCGCGACGTGCTGCGGCGTGGCCGTGCCGAGCCGGATCCCGTGCAGCGTCCCCGACGCGTCCGGACGGTTCGGCATGCGCTCGCCCTCCAGGTACGGCACGAGCACGAGCCCGTCCGCGCCCGGGGGCGCCGCGAGCGCGAGGCGCGAGAGCCCCGCGTGGTCGACCCCGAGCACCTCGCGGGCCGCGTCGAGCACGCGGCTCGCGTTGAGCGTCACGGCGAGCAGCAGGAAGCGGCCCGTCGCGTCCGAGAACCCGTTGACGAGCCCCGAGCCGTCGGCCGTGCGGTCCTGCGCGACGGCCGAGACGACGCCCGACGTCCCGATGGACACGGCGACGTCGCCCGCGACCATCCCGAGCCCGAGCGCAGCGCCCGCGTTGTCGCCCGCGCCCGGGCCGAGCAGCGCGCCGCCCTCGACCGCGGACCCCGCGACGTCCGGGTGCGCCACGCCCGCGACGGCCGACGGCGCGACGACGCGCGGCAGCACGACGTCGGACCGGCCGAGCGCGAGCTCGAGGAGGTCGTGGCGGTACCCGCCGCGCCCGTCGTCGCCCGGCGCCGCGCGCGTCGCGTCCCAGTAGCCCGTGCCCGACGCGTCGGACGCGTCGGTGACGAGCGCGTCGAGGTCCGGACCGAGCGGCGCCGTCGGGTCGCCCTCGGGCCCGTACCCGGCGGCGCGCCACGTGAGCCAGTCGTGCGGCAGCGCGACGGCCGCCACGCGCGCCGCGTTCTCCGGCTCAGCGTCGCGCAGCCAGCGCAGCTTGGTCACGGTGAGCGAGGCGACGGGCACGGAGCCGATCGCGTCGGCCCACGCCTGCGCGCCGGCCTCGGTCGCGGACTCGACGCGGTCGTGGGCGTCGGGCACGCCCGCGGCCAGACGGGACTCGCCGAGCTCGCGGACCAGGTCCTTCGCCGCGGGCGCGGAGCGGGTGTCGTTCCACAGGAGCGCCGGGCGCACGACCCGGCCCTGCGCGTCGAGCGCGACGAGGCCGTGCTGCTGGCCGCCCACGGCGAGCGCCGCGACGTCGTCGAGGCCGCCGGCCGCGGACGCCGCCTCGCGGAAGGCGTCCCACCAGGCGTCGGGGTGCACCTCGGTGCCGTCGGGGTGCTTGGCCGAGCCGGAGCGCACGAGGACACCCGTCGCGGCGTCGCGCACGACGACCTTGCAGGACTGCGTGGACGTGTCGACGCCGGCGACGAGCGTGCGCTCGCCGCCGGCGTCTGGCTGGGTCGACACGTCAGCCGATGAGGTGCTCGAGCGCGAGCTGGTTGAGGCGCACGAAGCCGAAGTCGCGGTTCGCCGCGGCGTCGACGTCGAACTCCTCGTACGCGCCGCGGTCCGCGAGCAGGTCGGCGACGGACTCGCCCGCGGCGAGGGTCGGCTCGCCGAGCTCGAAGACGCCCGAGTGCGCGAACGCCTCCTGGACGCGGCTGTCGGCGCGGTACGCCGCGGCCTTGCGCGCGAGCAGGCGGTACGTGTCCATGTTGGCGCGCGCGGAGTCCCACACGCCGACCTCGTTCTCGGTGCGCGACGGCTTGTAGTCGAAGTGGCGCGGGCCGGTGTACGTCGGGCCGCCGTTCGGGAAGCCGTTCTCGAGCAGGTCGACCGTGAAGAACGCCGAGAGCAGGTCGCCGTGGCCGAACACGAGGTCCTGGTCGAACTTGATCGAGCGCTGCCCGTTGAGGTCGATGTGGAAGAGCTTGCCCGCCCACAGCGCCTGCGCGAGGCCGTGCGTGTAGTTGAGGCCCGCCATCTGCTCGTGGCCCGTCTCGGGGTTGAGGCCCACGATGTCGCCGTTGTCGAGCTGCGCGATGAGGCCGAGAGCGTGGCCGATCGTCGGCAGGAAGATGTCGCCGCGGGGCTCGTTCGGCTTGGGCTCGAGCGCGATCCGGAGGTCGTAGCCCTTCTCCTTGATGTACGCCGCGGTGAGGTCGAGGCCCTCGGCGTAGCGCTCGTGCGCGGAGTGCAGGTCCTTGGCGCCGTCGTACTCGGTGCCCTCGCGGCCGCCCCACATGACGAACGTCTTCGCGCCGAGCTCGGCGGTGAGGTCGACGTTGCGCAGCACCTTGCGCAGCGCGTAGCGGCGCACGCCGCGGTCGTTCGACGTGAGGCCGCCGTCCTTGAAGACGGGGTGGCTGAAGAGGTTGGTCGTCACCATCTCGATGACGAGGCCCGTCTCGTCGGCCGCCTTCCGCACGGCGTCGAGGCGCTTCGTGCGCTCGGCGTCGTCGGAGCCGAACGGCACGACGTCGTCGTCGTGGAACGTGAAGCCCCACGCGCCGAGCTCCGCGAGCCGGCGCACGGAGTCGGCAGGGTCCAGGGCGGGGCGGCTCGCGCTGCCGAACTGGTCCTGCGCGGTCCAGCCCACGGTCCACAGACCGAAGGAGAAGCTGATGTCCTGGGTGGGCTCGTCGGCCACGGTGAACTCCTCGTCGTCGAGTTTCTCTCGGTGGGGCGGCGGGCCGGAGCGACCGTCGCGACGGCCCGCTGTTTGTTGTACGGATGAACTTATGCGCATCGCTCGGTAAGGTCAAGACCGTGAACCGCGCCGCCGCGACCCGCACCGGTCCCCCCGCAGCCCGGCAGGCCACGCTGCGCGAGCACAACCTCGCGCTCGTCGCCCGCGCCGTGCTCGAGTCTCCCGCGCCGTGCTCGCGCGCCGACATCGCCGCCGCGAGCGGGCTCACCCGCGCGACCGTCTCGACGCTCGTCGACCGGCTCGTCGCGGCGCGCATCGTCGCCGAGCTCCCGCCCCTCGCGCCGCAGCGCGCCGGCCGCCCCGCCGTCCCGCTCGTCCCCGCACCGCGCACGATCGTCGGGCTCGGGCTCGAGGTCAACGTCGACTACCTCGGCGGCCGCGTCGTGGACCTCACGGGCGCCGTCGTCGCCGAGCACGTCGCGCCCGACGACCTCCACGACAGCGACCCCGCCGCGGTGCTCGGGCGGCTCGGCGCCATCGCGCGCGAGCTGGTCGCGCGCGTCCGGGCGCAGGGCATGACGACCGCGGGCGCGACGCTCGCGCTGCCCGGCCTCGTCGACGTGCGCACCGGCCGCCTCGAGGTCGCGCCCAACCTCGGCTGGTCGCGCCTCGACCCCGTCGCCCTCCTCGGGCTCGAGACGCCCGACGGCCCGCTGCCGGTCGACGTCGCCAACGAGGCGAAGGTCGCGGCCCTCGCGCAGTCCGGCCCGCGCGTCCTGCCCGACGGCGCGACCCGCTCGCCGTCGACGTACCTCTACGTCTCGGGCGACGTGGGCATCGGCTCGGCGATCGTCGTGGACCGCCGGCTCTTCCACGGCCGCCACGGCTGGGCCGGCGAGATCGGGCACGTCGTCGTGGACCCGCGCGGGCCCCGCTGCCGCTGCGGCGCGACGGGCTGCCTCGAGCAGTACGCGGGCAAGGACGCGCTCCTGCGCGGCGCGGGCCTCGACGTCGGGGCCGACGTCTCCGAGCTCGTCGCGGCGCTCGACGCCGGCGAGCCCGGCGCGCGGGCGTCGGTCGAGCGCGCGGGCGCGGCGCTCGGGAGCGCGCTCGCCGACTCGGTGAACCTCGTCGACATCGACACCGTGCTGCTCGGCGGGATCTACCCGCCCCTGCTCGGCCACCTGCGGGCGCCGGTCGAGGCCGAGCTCCAGGCGCGCGTCCTCGCGGCGCCGTGGGCCGACCTGCGCGTCGACGCCGCGCCCGTCGGCGACCACGCGGCGCTCACGGGCGGCGCGCGGGAGGTGCTGCGCGGCGTCGTGGAGAACCCGAGCGCCTGGGTCGCGGCGGACTGACGCCCGTCAGGCCCCGGGCGGCGGGGCCGTGCTCGCGCGCGGCACGAGGCGCGTGGGGACGAGGCGCGTCCCGGTCTCGTACACGCCGTCGCGGACCTGGCGCAGCACCTGCTCGACGCAGCGGCGGCCGACCTCCGCGAAGTCCTGGTGGACGGTCGTGAGCGGGGGCAGGAACTCGCTCGACTCGGGCAGGTCGTCGAACCCCACGACGCTCACGTCCTGAGGCACGCGACGGCCGGAGTCGTGCAGCGCGCGCACGAGCCCGAGGGCCATCTGGTCGTTCGCGGCGAACACGGCCGTGACGTCGTCGCGCGCGGCGAGGCGCAGCCCCGCCTCGTAGCCCGACGAGGGCGACCAGTCGCCGCGCTCGATCGGGGGGACCTCGCGGCCGGCCGCCTCGAGCGTCGAGCGCCAGGCCGCCGTGCGCCGCTCGGCGGCGAACGAGTGCGCCGGTCCGGCGAGGTGGTGCACGGTCCGGTGACCGAGGTCGAGCAGGTGGCGCACGGCCTGGCGCGAGCCGTCGGCCTGGTCGGTGTCGACGACCGCGTAGCGCTCGCCCGCGTCGGAGTCCGCGACGACCACCTGCACGTCGGGCGGCAGCCGCACCTGCGCGACGTCGAGGAGGTGGACCTCCATGAGCAGGATGATCGCGTCGACCGCGAGCTCGCCGAGCCGCGTGAACGCCCCGTGCACGCCGCCCTGGGTCGGCGCGGCCACGGGGATCACCGTGATGGCGTACCCCTCGGCGGCGGCGGACGTCGCGATCGCCTCGAGCGTGCGCACGTTGCCCGTGGTCGCGAGCGAGAAGAGGATGACGCCGATCGTGCGGAACGAGCCGCTCTTCAGCGCGCGCGCCGCACTGTTGGGGCGGTAGCCGAGCTCCGCCATCGCCTCGAGGACGCGCGCGCGGGTCGACTCCACGACGCCGGGGTGGCCGTTGGCGACGCGCGAGACGGTCTGCGCGGAGACGGCGGCGACGCGCGCGACGTCCGCCATGGAGACGCGCCGCGGCGACAGCAGCGCGGCGGAGCGCGGCACGTCCGCGGTGGTCGTGGCGGGGGCGTCCTCGTCGAGCCCGTCGGTCATGGGTCCTCGTCCTCGTGGTCCGGTTCCTGCAGGGTGCGGGGCGTCCCGGGTCACGGTACCCGTTCCCCCCGTGCCTTCACCCTAGGCGATGTTTGCGCAAACATCGAACGTCGTGCATGCTGATGTTTACGCAAACACCGGCGACGACGAAGGTCGCCGACCCCCCGACGACGAGGAACCAGCATGACGACGACGTCCCCGCCCGTGGCGGTCCCGCCACCGGTCGACGCACTCTCGTCCCGACCGGTCAGGCGCCGACGGCGCTCCTGGATCGGCTGGGGCTTCGTGGGGCCCTTCATGGCCGTCTTCGCGCTCGTCTTCCTCGCGCCCATCGCGTACTCGATCTACCTCAGCCTGTTCCGCACGCAGATGGTCGGCGGCACGCAGTTCGTCGGGTTCGACAACTACGCCCGCGCCTTCGGCGACCCGCAGTTCTGGTCGGGCGTGTCGCGCGTCGGGCTGTTCCTCCTCGTGCAGGTGCCGATCATGCTCGGCATCGCGCTCCTCGTGGCCCTGGCCATCGACAGCGGGCGCCTGTACGGCAAGAACTTCTTCCGCATCTCGATCTTCCTGCCCTACGCCGTCCCCGCCGTCGTGGCGACCCTCATGTGGGGCTTCATGTACGGCACGCGGTTCGGGCTCGTCGGCAACATCAACGACGCGCTCGGGACGTCGATCCCCAACCCGCTGTCCCCGGACTGGGTGCTCCTCGCGATCGGCAACATCGTGACCTGGGAGTTCGTGGGCTACAACATGCTCATCTTCTACTCGGCGCTGCGCGTCATCCCGACGTCGCTCTACGAGGCGGCGGAGCTCGACGGCGCGAGCCAGTGGCAGGTCGTGCGGGCCATCAAGATCCCCGCGATCCGCGGCTCGCTCGTCATCGCGACGATCTTCTCGATCATCGGCTCGTTCCAGCTCTTCAACGAGCCGAGCATCCTGCAGAGCCTCGCGCCCAACGCCATCACGACGTACTTCACGCCGAACCTGTACGCCTACTCGCTGTCGTTCTCCGGCCAGCAGTACAACTACTCGGCGACCGTCGCCATCATCATGGGCGTCCTCACGATGATCGTGGCCTACGTCGTCCAGCTGCGCGGCATGCGCAAGGAGGCCTGACCGTGACCGCGACGACCCCCACGAACACCAGCGTCCCCGCGGCCCGGCCCGCGGCGCGCAAGCCCGTCCGGCTGCGCTCCCGCGCGCCGCACAGCGTCTCGTCCCCGCGCCGGAGCACGCTGCTCACGGTCCTCAGCGGGATCGTGCTCCTCTACGCGCTCGTCCCGCTGTTCTGGCTCTTCGTCAACGCGACGAAGACGCAGTCGAGCCTGTTCTCGTCGTTCGGCCTGTGGTTCAGCGGTGACTTCGCGCTGTTCGACAACATCGCGCGCACCCTCTCGTACGACGACGGCATCTTCGGGCGCTGGTTCGCCAACACCGTCCTGTACGTCGTGCTCGGCGCCGGCGGCGCGACGTTCCTCGCCGTGCTCGGCGGCTACGCGCTCGCCAAGTTCGACTTCCCCGGCAAGCGCGGCGTCTTCGCGACCGTCATCGGCGCGGTCGCCGTGCCGGGCACCGCGCTCGCCGTGCCGACGTTCCTCATGTTCAGCCAGATGGGCCTGACGAACACGCCCTGGGCCGTGATCATCCCGTCGCTCATCTCGCCGTTCGGCCTCTACCTCATGTGGGTGTTCGCCGCCGAGGCGATCCCGACCGAGCTCCTCGAGGCGGCGCGCGTCGACGGGTCGAGCGAGTTCCGCACCTTCTTCCAGGTGTCGCTGCCCCTGCTCGCGCCCGGGATCGTCACGGTGCTGCTCTTCACGATGGTCGCGACCTGGAACAATTACTTCCTGCCGCTCATCATGCTCAAGGACCCGTCGTGGTACCCGCTGACGCTCGGCCTCAACGCGTGGAACGCGCAGGCCGCGACCGCAGGCGGCGAGGCGATCTTCGACCTCGTCATCACCGGCTCGCTCCTCACGATCCTGCCGCTCATCGTGGCCTTCCTCTTCCTCCAGCGCTACTGGCAGTCCGGCCTCGCGGCCGGCTCCGTCAAGGAGTGAGCCACCGGCCGGCGCACCCGCCGGCCCCCGCACGTCCCCGCAGCACCCCGCACCACCCATCCGTCTGACGACGAAGTGAGAGGAACCCTCATGTCCATCCGCACCACACGCGCCCTCCGGGCGATCGCCGCCACCGGCGTCGTCGCGCTCGGCCTCGCCGCCTGCAGCTCCGGCGGCGGCAACGACGCCGGCGGCGACGCCAGCTCGGCCGACGACGTCGCGGCGGCCCTCGAGGAGGGCGGCACGCTCACGGTGTGGGCCTGGGAGCCCACCCTCACGGACGTGGTCAGCGACTTCGAGACCGAGTACCCGAACGTCGACGTCGAGCTCGTCAACGCGGGCACCGGCAACGACCAGTACACGGCGCTCCAGAACGCCATCGCCGCCGGCAAGGGCGTGCCCGACGTCGCGCAGGTCGAGTACTACGCGCTCCCCCAGTTCGCGCTCTCGGACGCCGTCGCCGACCTGTCCGCGTACGGCGCCGCCGACCTCGACGGGACGTTCACGCCCGGCCCGTGGAACGCCGTCCAGCAGGGCGAGGGCATCTACGGCCTGCCGATGGACTCCGGCCCCATGGCCCTCTTCTACAACGAGGAGGTCTTCACGGAGCACGGCGTCGAGGTCCCCACGACGTGGGACGGCTTCGTCGAGGCGGCGCGCGCGCTGCACGAGGCCGACCCGGACGTCTACATCACCAACGACACCGGTGACGCCGGCTTCACGACGTCGCTCATCTGGCAGGCCGGCGGCCAGCCGTTCCAGGTCGAGGGCACCGACGTGACGGTCGACCTCGCGGACGCGGGCAGCACGCAGTTCGCGCAGACGTGGCAGACGCTCATTGACGAGGACCTCCTCGCCCCCGTCAGCTCGTGGAGCGACGAGTGGTACCAGGGCCTCGGCAACGGGACCATCGCGACGCTCGCGATCGGCGCCTGGATGCCCGCCAACCTCGAGTCGGGCGTGCCCGACGGCGCCGGCAAGTGGCGCGTCGCCCCGCTCCCGCAGTGGGAGGACGGCGCGTCGGCCAGCGCCGAGAACGGCGGCTCCGCGCTGTCCGTGCCCGCCGCGAGCCAGAACCAGGCGCTCGCCTACGGCTTCCTCGAGTACGCGAACGCGGGCGACGGCGTGCAGACCCGCATCGACGGCGGCGCCTTCCCGGCGACGACGGCCGAGCTGGAGTCCGACGAGTTCCAGGGCTACGAGTCCGAGTACTTCGGCGGCCAGAAGATCAACGAGGTCCTCGCGCAGTCCGCGGCCGACGTCGTCGAGGGCTGGTCGTACCTGCCCTTCCAGGTCTACGCGAACTCCATCTTCAACGACACGGTCGGCCAGGCGTACGTGTCCTCCACGACGCTCGCCGAGGGCCTGCAGGCCTGGCAGGACGCGTCCGTGACGTACGGCACCGACCAGGGCTTCACCGTCAACGAGTGACCCGTCGGACCGCCCCGTGCGGTCCGGCCCGCACGGCCTGACCGCACGGCCCGACCCGCGCCGCCGGGCCGCCCTCCCCGACCGGGAGGACGGCCCGGCGGGCACCGCCCGCGGCGCCACCGGCGCCCGCCCGCTCTGCCCGAGCGCCTTCTTCGAGGAGCACGCATGTCGACCCCCACCCCGTACCGCTGGCTGCGCCGTCCCGGGCCGCACACGCCGCCGGGCACGACGGCCCCGGCCGCCGCGTACACGCCCACGGGGCTGTCCTACGGCGCCGACTACAACCCGGACCAGTGGCCGCGCGAGGTGTGGGACGAGGACGTGCGCCTCATGCGCGAGGCGGGCGTGACCGTCGTGTCCGTCGCGATCTTCTCGTGGGCGCGGATCCAGCCGACCGAGGACACGTGGGACTTCGCGTGGCTCGACGAGGTCATGGACCTGCTGCACGCGAACGGCATCACCGTCGACCTCGCCACCGCGACCGCCTCGCCGCCGCCGTGGCTCACGACGAAGCACCCCGAGACCCTCCCGCAGACCCGCACCGGAGAGACCCTGTGGCCCGGCGCGCGCCAGCAGTGGCGCCCGACGTCGCCCGTCTTCCGCGAGCACGCGCTGCGCCTCGTGGAGCGCATGGCCGAGCGCTACGGCGACCACCCCGCGCTCGTCGCGTGGCACGTGTCGAACGAGCTCGGCTGCCACAACGTCTACGACTTCAGCGACGACGCCGCCGACGCGTTCCGGACGTGGCTGCGCGAGCGCTACGCGACCCTCGACGCGCTCAACGCCGCGTGGGGCACCGCGTTCTGGTCCCAGCGCTACAGCGCGTGGGAGCAGGTGCTCCCGCCGCGCCTCGCCGCGTCGCACCCCAACCCCACCCAGCAGCTCGACTTCAAGCGCTTCTCGTCCGACGCGCTGCAGCAGTATCTGCGCGCCGAGGCCGAGATCCTGCGCCGCGCGACCCCCGACGTCCCCGTGACCACGAACTTCATGGTCATGGGCGAGACGAAGGGCATGGACTACGCCGCGTGGGCCGACGAGATCGACTTCGTCTCCAACGACCACTACGTGCTCCCCGGCCCGCAGGCGCTCGACGAGCTGTCGTTCTCCGCGAACCTCACCGGCGGCATCGCCCGGCACCGCCCGTGGTTCCTCATGGAGCACTCGACGAGCGCCGTGAACTGGCAGCCCGTGAACGTCGCGAAGAAGCCCGGCGAGCTCGCGCGCGACTCGCTCACCCACGTCGCGCACGGCGCCGACGCGGTCTGCTACTTCCAGTGGCGCCAGTCCGCGGCGGGCGCCGAGAAGTACCACTCCGGGATGGTCCCCCACGCGGGCGAGCACTCGCGCCTGTTCCGCGACGTCGTCGCGCTGGGTGCGACGCTGCGCGACCTCGCCCCGGTCGCGGGCAGCGAGCAGAAGGCCGCGCGCGCCGCGATCCTCTTCGACTGGGACTCCTGGTGGACGAGCGAGCAGGACTCGCACCCCACCGACCGGCTGCGCTACCGCGCCGAGGCGCTCGACTGGTACTCGGCGTTCCTCGCGCTCGGCGTGCGCGCCGACGTCGTGCCGGTCGCGACGGACCTCGACGGGTACGACGTCGTCGTGGCGCCCGTGCTGCACGTCGTCCCGGCCCCGCTGCGCGATCGCCTCACCGCGTTCGTCGAGGGCGGCGGCCACCTCGTGACGACCTACTTCTCGGGCGTCGTCGACCAGGACGACCACGCGTGGCTCGGCGGGTACCCCGGCGCCCTGCGCGACCTCCTGGGCATCCGCGTCGAGGAGTTCGCGCCCCTGCTCGACCACGAGACGGCGACCGTCGACCTCGGTGGCGAGCAGCTCGAGACGACGCTGTGGACGGACCCGGTCGACGTCGTCGACCCGGCGGTCGAGGTGCTCGGCTGGTACAAGACCGGCGAGCAGGCCGGCCGCGCGGCGGTGACGCGCCGGCCCGTCACCACGGGCACCGCGACCGGTTCCGCCGCGTACGTCTCCACGCGCTTCGGGCGTGAGGGCCTCGTCCCCGTGCTCGCGCGCCTGCTCGACGACGCGGGCGTGCGCAGCGAGCTGCCCGCCGCGGTGCGCGGCCAGGTCGAGCTCGCGGTGCGCACGGACGGGACCGAGGACTTCTGGTTCCTCGTCAACCGCACCGCGCAGCCCGTCGAGGTGCCCGACGTCGCGGGCGACGTCCTCGCCGGACGCCGGCTCGCGCCGTCGGGCACCACCGCGGACGGGGAGACGGGCGCGATCCTGCTCGACCCGCGCGGCGTGGCGGTCGTCCGCCGCCCCGCCGAGGCGGCACCCCGCCCGCCGAGGTAGAGCCCCGGTCGCGCGAGGCCGAGCCCCGGTCGCGCGAGGTGGAGCCGTGGTCGTCCCCGACCCGCGAGGTCACGGGACCACGGCTCCACCTCGGCGGACCGGGGATCTCCCCCGGCCCACCGGAGACCTGCCTCGCACCACGGCGAGCCGTGGACCACAGACCCCGCGGGATCCCCCCGCACCCGGTGGCACCCCCATCGGTTCGCAGCGACGCGAAGGAGGTGGCTCAGCGATGAGCCCGACATCGGCCGTGCGACAGCACGACGACACCACACGGGGTGCCCCACCCCGTCGACCCCTGGGCGCACGCCTCGGCGCGGGACTGGGAGCAGGTGCCCTCGTCGCCGGGTGCGCCCTCGCGGCCGTCCCGGCCCAGGCCGTGCCCACCGCCCCGCTCGGCGCCGTCGGCGCGGTGGCGGCCTCCGCGGCGGACGTCCCCGGCGTCACCGTGACGCCCGACCCGTCCTACGCGGGCGAGCCCTTCGAGGGCTGGGGCACGAGCCTCGTCTGGTTCGCCAACGCCACCGGCGACTACCCGGACGAGATCCGCGAGAAGCTCGCCGACATGGTCTTCGGCGACGAGGGCCTCAACCTCAACATCGCGCGCTACAACGTCGGCGGCGGGAACGCGCCCGACGTGCCCGACTACCTGCGCGCGGGCGGCGCCGTCGACGGCTGGTGGAAGGCCCCCGAGGGCACCACGCGCACCGACGTCGACTGGTGGGACGCCGAGAACCCGGAGCACTGGGACGAGGACGCCGACGCGACGCAGCGCTGGTGGGTCGACCGCATCAAGGACGAGGTCACGCACTGGGAGACGTTCAGCAACTCCCCGCCGTGGTTCATGACCGTCAGCGGCTACGTCTCGGGCGGGTTCAGCTCCACCGCCGACCAGCTCAAGACGGACAGCATCGACGACTTCGCGGCCTACATGGTGGGCGTGACCGAGCGCCTCGAGGAGGCGCACGGCATCCAGGTCGACACGATCGACCCGTTCAACGAGCCCAACACGAACTACTGGGGCACCCAGCTCGGCAGCGACGGCAACCCCACCGGGGGCCGCCAGGAGGGCGCCCACATGGGCCCGGCGCTCCAGCAGAAGGTCATCCCGGCGCTCGCCGCGGCGCTCGACGGCGCCTCGACCGACGCGGTGATCTCCGCGATGGACGAGACCAACCCGGGCACGTTCGCCACCAACTGGAACTCCTACCCGCAGTCGGTGCGCGACCAGGTGTCCCAGCTCAACGTCCACACCTACGGCACGGGCCAGCGCACCACGGTCCGCGACATCGCCAAGGGCGAGGACAAGCCGCTGTGGATGAGCGAGGTCGGCGGCAACTGGAGCTCGACGGGCCAGGACTTCGAGACCATGGAGTCCGGTCTCGGCAGCGCGCAGCACATCGTCGACGACCTGCGCGAGCTCGAGCCGAGCGCGTGGGTGTTCTGGCAGCCGGTCGAGGACTACGCCAACATGGCGCCCGGCGGCGAGAGCGCGAACGGCATGAACTGGGGCGAGATCCAGATCCCGTTCGACTGCACCGCCGAGGACACGCTCGAGACGTGCCCCATCTACACGAACACGAAGTACTGGGCGACCCAGAACTTCACGCACTACATCGAGCCGGGCGACGCGCTCGTCCGCTCGGACGACGCCAACAGCACCGCCGCCGTCTCCGCGGACGGCGAGTCGGCGACCGTCGTGCACGTCAACGCCACGAAGGCCGAGCGCGCGGTGACGCTCGACCTGTCGAAGTTCGGTGCGGTCGGGTCCGATGCGACCGTCACCCCGGTCACGACGAGCACGGCGGGCTACCTCGTCGAGGGCGAGCCGGTCGCGGTCTCGCACGACGGCGACGCGGCGAGCGCCACGCTCACCGTCCCGGCCGAGTCCGTCACGACGTTCGTCGTCGACGGCGTCTCCGGCGTCGCGGACGACGCGGCCCTCGTCCAGGACGGCCACGTCTACCGGATCGACGGCGTGCAGTCGAACCGCTCGCTCGCCCCGGCCGCCACCGGCTCGGGCGTCGTGATCCGCACGGACGCCGCGGTCGCGGCGCAGGCGTGGGAGCTCACGGCCCTCGGCGCCCCCGACGGCTCGGGCACGCACCGCACGCGCTACGCGGTGACGAACGCCGCGACGGGCCGCCAGGTCGCGGTGTCCGCCGACACGTCGGCCGTCCTGCAGGACGCGCCCGCCGACGTCGCGGACACGCCGCTCGCGGCGCAGTGGATCCTCTCCACGACCGGCGACGGCACGTTCACGCTCGTCAACGCGTCCTCGAAGACGCTGCTCGAGGTCGGCGGCCAGGCCACGGCCGACGGCTCGTCCGTCGGCACGTACCTCGCCAACTCGGGCATCAACCAGCGCTGGCGCATCGTCGACGAGACGGTGCTCGGCACCGAGCCCGTCGAGGCGTTCACCACGCCGGGCACCGCGCCCGGGCTGCCGGGCGTCGTCACGCCCGTCTACCGCGACGGCGCGCGCGGCGAGCTCCCCGTGACGTGGGACCTGCCGGGCGAGGACGCGTGGGCGTCCGCCGGGACGGTCGAGGTCGCCGGCACGGTCGCGCTGCCCACGGGCGGCGAGGCGTCGGCGACGGCGACGGTCGTCGTCGACACGCTCGAGAGCACCCTGCCGGCACGCGCCAAGGCGTACGCGGGCGGGGCCCCCGAGCTGCCCGCGACGGTCACCGCGGTCGCCGCGGGCGGCGCCGAGGTGCAGCGGCCCGTGACGTGGCAGGACGCGCCCGAGGGCGCGTTCGACGAGGTCGGCGTGGTCGAGCTCGAGGGCACGGCCGACGCGGGCACCGAGGACGGCGAGGCGCTCACGCTGCCCGCCGTGGTGCGCGTCCAGGTGACCGAGGCCGCGTCCGCGAACGGCGCCCTCGCCGCGGGCACGACCGCGAGCGCGACGTTCACCGAGCCCGGCTACTCCGTCGCCGGGGTCGTCAACGGCAACCTCACCGACAAGGCGTGGTCGAACTGGCTGTCCGGCACCAAGCGCGCGTCGGACACGCTCACCGTCACGCTCCCGGCGGACCGCGACGTCACCGGCGTCGTCACCCGCTTCTGGAAGGACGGGTCGAGCGCGACCTGGGCGCAGACGGTGCGTCTCCAGGCCCTCGTGGGCGGCACGTGGACCGACGTCGGCTCGCCCGTCACGGTGGACGCGTCGCCGGACGGCGCGGCGCCCGCGGTGCGCGTGCCCGCGGACGTGCGGACGTCGTCCGTGCGCGTGGTCCTCACCGCGCGGGCGAACACGCACATGGTGGTCTCGGAGATCGAGGTCCTCGCCAAGGTGCCGGGCACGGGGAGCGACGCCACGGCGTCGGGCATCACCGTGGACGGCGAGCCGCTCGCGGGCTTCGACCCGGACGTGACGCGCTACACGGTCGAGGCCGGGGAGCAGGTGCCCGTCGTCGAGGCCGTCGCGCACGACCCGTACGCGACCGTCGAGGTCGACGCGGCCGAGGCCGTGCCCGGCACGACGACCGTGCGCGTGACGGCCGAGGACGGCACCGAGGGCACGTACGCCCTGGAGTGGGCCGACTCCTCCGCCGCACCCGTCACGGTGACCGTCGAGCCGCGCTGCCTCGCGGGCAAGGTCTACGTCGCGGTCCGCGCGACCAACGACGGCCCCGCGCCGCTCGACGTGACGCTCCGCACGCCGTACGGCGCCAAGGCGTTCGCCGACGTCGCGCCGGGGGCGAGCGCGTACCAGTCGTTCGCGACGCGCGCGGCGTCCGTCCCGGCCGGGACGGTCCAGGTCGAGGTCGACGGCCACGCGCCGGTCGACGTCGCCTTCGACGGGCGCACCTGCTGACGCGGGACGCCCCGCGGACGGGCCCCGTCGGCGTCTGCGGACGCCGGCGGGGCCCGTCCGCCGCCGCGCGTCGGAGCCCCGGAACGCGTAACGTAGGACATCGTGCCCCGGACAGTCCGGAGCCGTTCGGAGGAGGCGCGACCGTGACCGACAGCGGGGTTCGGGTGCAGGACGACGGAGCCTTGTGGGTCATGTCCGGAGAGATCGACGCGGCCGTCCAGGCGCGTCACGAGGACGAGCTCGTGCGGTACGCGACGTCGGCGACGCGACCCATCCGGATCGACCTCACGGACGTCACGTTCATGGACTCCGGCGGCCTGCGCCTGCTCTACCACGCGGCGACCGCCGGCAACCCCGGCCCGCGGCTCGTCGGCACGCCGCAGCGCGTGCGCGACCTGCTCGAGCTGAGCGGGGTGGCCGACCTCTTCGAGCTCGAGAGCGACACATGAGCATCTCGCGCTCGGAGATCCCCGAGCGGTTCGTCGAGATCGCCTCGTGGCGCCTCGGGACCATGGGCGACCTCGCGATGCTGCGCGCGGACCTGCACCGCACCCTGACGGGGGCCCCGCTGCCCCCGGACCGTCACCTCGAGGCCGCGCCCGAGCGCATCGTGCTCGTCGCGAGCGAGCTCGCGACCAACGCGCTGCGGCACGGCCTGCCGCCGGCGCACGTGCGGCTCCTGAGCGACGGCCGCCAGTTCGTCGTCGACGTCGTCGACCACTCCCCCGAGCGTCCGCCCGTGGTCGCCGCGCAGCGCCCGCCGGGCGCCGGCGGCTTCGGCCTGCAGCTCGCCCGCCGCGCGTCGCGCGAGGTCGGCTGGTTCGGCACGCCCACGGGCGAGAAGCACGTGTGGGCCCGGTTCGACGTGCCCGTCTTCCGCGCCGGCGCCGCGGTGCGCAGCGCCCTCGCGCTCCAGGGCTGACCGCCCGCCCCGGCGGCCCGGGCCGCGGGTGGCTGGGACCGATCGCGCCGTCAGCCGTCCCGGCGCGCGACGAGCAGCGTCGCGTCGTCGGCCGAGCGGGGGTCGCGCGCGGCGGCCAGGACGTCGTCCGCGGGGACGTCCGCTCCCGCGCCGAAGGTCGCCGCGAGGCGGTCGAGGCCCGCGGTGATCGACTCGTCCCGGCGCTCCACGAGGCCGTCGCTGTAGAGGACGAGCGCGCCGCCCCGCGGGACCTCGAGCACGTGCGTCGTCGGCGCGACCTCGACGAGGCCGAGCGGCGGGGCGCTCGCGCGCTCGGTCCACCGCGGCGTACCGTCCGGCTCGACGACGAGCAGCGGCGGGTGCCCGACGGACACGTGCTCGACGACGCCCGTCGCCGGGTCGAGCACCGCGACCGCGAGCGTCGCGACCTCGCCGGGCAGCGTCCACTGCGCGAACTGCGACAGCACCGCGACCGCGCGCGAGGCGCTGCCCGTGGCGACGAGCGCGGCCCGCAGGGTCGTGCTGAGCTGCCCCATCGTGGCGGCGGCCTGGAGCCCGTGGCCGGTCACGTCGCCCACGACGAGCGCCACCTGCCCGGACGGCAGGGAGAGCACGTCGTACCAGTCCCCGCCGACCAGCCCCGTGCCGGCCGACTCGTAGCGCGACTCGACCGTCCACCCCTCGACGCGCGGCAGGAGCGCGGGCAGCAGGCTGCGCTGCAGCTCCTCCGTGGCGCGCAGCGCCTTGCGCCCGCGCAGGTACAGCGCCTCGACGAGGTGCCCGCGCAGCGCGGCCGCGAAGTCCGTCTGGTCGTCCGTCCACGGGCGGCTGTGACCCCGCACCACCTCGCGCCACCGGTCGAACGACCGGCGCGGGCTCAGCCGCACGGTGTCGCCCTCCCGGCGCGCGATGGCCTTGTTGTGCGGGTCCCCGCCCCAGTCGACGGTCCGCTGGACCTCGTCGCGCACCCACAGGACGACCTGCCCCTCGGGCAGCACGATGCCGAGCACGCCCGCGACCTCGGGCACGGCGGCGGCGACCTGCGGCGCGTCGTCCGCCAGGCACTCCGTCGCCACGAGGTCCTCGCCCCGGCCGAGCACCCACGCGACGAGCGCGCGGCACCCGTCGTCGTCCGGCACGCTGCCGACGGACGTCAGCCGGCCCTCCGCGACGACGACCGCCCCGTCCGCGCGCACCAGACGGCGCAGCCAGCCCGACCGCGTGAGCGCGGTGCCGAGCGGCGCGCCCTCGTCGCGGCTGTCGGCGGCGAGGTGCGCGAGCACGCTCTCGGCGCGCCGCACCTCCTCGTCGCGCTCCTCCTCCGCCTGGGAGACGAGCCGCACGGACAGCGCCGAGCCGAGGAACTCGGCCGCGGTGCGCACCTCGAACGGCGGGTCGTGCGGGCCGGCGTAGTGGTGGCACGCGATGAGGCCCCAGAGCCTGCCGTCGCGCAGGAGCGAGATGGACATCGACGCCCGCACGCCCATGTTGCGCAGGTACTCCAGGTGGATGGGCGACACGCTGCGCAGCGTGGAGTGGGTGAGGTCGAGCGGCGCGCCGGTGGTCGGCAGATCGGTCGGCACGATCGGCGCCGGCTCGTAGTCGACGTCCGCGATGAGGCGGATCCAGTTCTTCTCGTACAGCGCCCGCGCCTGCGGCGGGATGTCCGACGCCGGGTAGTGCAGCCCGAGGAACGCGTTGAGGTCCTCGCGGCGCGCCTCCGCCACGACCTCGCCGTTGTACGCGGCGTCGAAGCGGTAGATCATCACGCGGTCGAACCCCGTGAGCTCGCGCACGTGCCGCGCCGCGTCGTCGTAGAGCACGTCGAGGGTCGCCGCGCGCTCCAGGTCGCGCAGCGCGCGACGGACCAGCAGGTACGTGTTGGGGAAGGTCAGGGGTCGTGCACCCGTCGCCGGCTCGAGCTCCACGACGAGCACCGGCTCCGCACCGGGCCCGTCCGCGGGCAGCGGCGGGCGGTGCAGCACCGCGTCGACCTCCCGGTCGTGGCCCGCCCCGAGCCGCACGGTGAGGGGGTTGCGGTCCGCGAGCTCGGCCGTCGTCGAGGCGTGCGCCAGGATCCGCGCCGCGGCCTGCTCACCGAGCGCCGTCGCGAGCGGCCGTCCGAGCAGGTCCTCGGCCGGGAGGCCGAGGAAGCGGTCGACGTTCGCCGACGCCTGGAGCACCGCGCCGTCCGCCTCGCGCACGGCGAGCAGCGCGCCGCGGGGCTGGACCAGCCCCGGCACGTGGATCGGTTCGCGGGCGCAGTTGTCGAGATCGACCGGTTCGCCTGGTGCGAGCAGGCCCTCGGGCTCGGCCGTCGTGGCCACGTCGTCCTCCGTCCTTCCGATCGTCCGAGGGGACGGGTCGGCAGGTGTCGACGGACCACCTGGGCTCGAGGATCCGGATCGAACGACCCAGCGTATCGTGCCGCGGCACCTGACCCCGACCGGCGCAGGGCGCGGCGGGACGGAACTCGGGGGTACCGTCGTTCGTCGTAGGAGAGGGACCGGGCCGGGACGGGGCCGGACCGCAGACCGTCCGCGAGACCGACCTGAAGGTGACCATGAGCACGACCACGACCACCCCGATCCTGCGCGCCGCGGGCCTCTCCGCGGGCTATGCGGGCCCCGACGTCGTCCACGGGATCGACCTCGACGTCGTCCCCGGCACCGAGCCGGTCGGGATCGTCGGGGAGTCCGGCGCGGGCAAGTCGACCGTGATCCGCGCGCTCGTCGGCCTCGTGAAGCCGACCGGCGGCCACGTGACCTTCGAGGGTCGCACCGTCACGAAGCTCTCCCGCCGCGACAAGAAGACGTTCAAGGCCGAGGTGCGCCGCGTGTCGCAGGACGGCCTCGCAGGCATCGGCATCGACCCGCGCTGGACGGTCGAGCGCACGCTCTCGGCCGCGCTCACCGACGCGCGCAAGGCCGGGCGCGCGAGCGGCCGCTCCGTCGAGGAGCTGCTCGCCGACGTCGCCCTCGAGCCGCGCCTCGCGCCCCGCACGACCCACTCGCTCTCCGGCGGGGAGAAGCAGCGCGTCGCGCTCGCCGTCGCGCTCGCCACGCGTCCCCGCGCCCTGCTGCTCGACGAGCCCCTCACCGCCGTCGACCCCGCGATGCGCGGCGACGTCGTGCGCCGGATCGGCGACGCGACGCGCGAGCTCGGGACCGCCGTCCTGCTCGTGTCGCACGACCTCGAGCTGGTCGAGCGCCTGTGCCCGACGGTGCACGTGCTCGCCGGCGGCACGTTCGTCGCCTCGGGCCCGCTGCGCGACGTGTTCTCCGGCGCCGCCCCGGGCTCCGACCACCCCGCCGTCCGCGGGCTCGCGGAGGCCGCCCCGCTCGCGGTCCAGCGCTTCCGCTGACGCGTCCGACGACTCCTCCGGCGCGCGTGTCGAAGAACGGGTGCTCCCGTTCGACGTCCTGGTGAACCCGCCCCCACGGCACTACGGTCGAGGGGCACTCACCGAGGAGGGAACGACATGCGAGTCATGGTCCTGATCACCGGCGCCGGCACCGACGAGGACAAGATCGCCCCGACGCAGGAGATGCTCGCCCGGATGGGCGCGTACAACGAGGAGCTCGTCAAGGCGGGCGTCATGCTCGACGGGCAGGGGCTGCACCCCAGCGCCCGCGGCGCGCGGGTCGTCTTCGAGGGGACGGGCACGTCCGTCGTCGACGGACCGTTCACGGAGTCGAAGGAGCTGCTCGCCGGGTACTGGGTCTGGCAGGTCTCCTCGCTCGAGGAGGCCGTCGAGTGGGCGCGCCGCTGCCCGTCCGACCCGCAGTACGGCAGCACCCAGGTGCTCGAGATCCGGCCGATCTTCGAGCCCGACGACTTCGGTGCGGAGTACACGCCGGAGCTGCGCGCGCAGGACGAGCGCCTCGCCGAGGAGATCCAGGCGCAGCACGGCTGAGGCTCCGAGGAGGGGACGTCCCGTGGACGCGCGGCGCACCGTCGAGGCCGTGTGGCGGATCGAGTCGCCGCGCCTCGTCGCAGGTCTCGCGCGGACGCTGCGCGACGTCGGCCTCGCGGAGGACGTCGCGCAGGAGGCCTTCGTCGCCGCGCTCGAGCAGTGGCCCGAGCAGGGCTTCCCCGACAACCCCGGCGCGTGGCTCACGACGGTCGCGCGCCGGCGAGCCGTCGACCTGGTCCGCCGCGAGCGCACGCGCGACGCGAAGTACGCGCGGCTCGCGGCGGACCTCGTCGCGCCCGGCGCGAGCACGCACGGCGGCACGACGACCCGCGCGAGGGACGGCGGCGCCGTGCTGGTGGGCAGCGTGCCCGCGCCCGACGCGGTCGTCGACTCCCCCGTGGACGACGACCTCCTCGCCCTCGTGCTCGTCGCGTGCCACCCCGTGCTCCCGCGCGAGGCGCGCGTCGCGCTGACGCTCCGGCTCGTCGGGGGCCTCACGACGGACGAGGTCGCGCGCGCGTTCCTCGTCCCGTCGGCGACCGTGGGCCAGCGCGTGTCGCGCGCCAAGCGCACCCTCGCCGAGGCGCGCGTGCCGTTCGAGGTGCCGCAGGCCGACGAGCTGCGCGCCCGGGTGCCCGCCGTGCTCGAGGTCGTGTACGTCGTCTTCACGGAGGGGTACGCCGCGACGTCGGGGGACGCCTGGGTGCGGCGCGGGCTCGCCGAGGACGCGATGCGACTCGGGCGCGTGCTCGCCGGGCTCCTGCCCGACGAGCCCGAGGTGCACGGCCTCGTCGGGCTCATGGAGCTCCAGGCCTCGCGCTTCGCGGCCCGGACCGGTCCCGACGGCGAGCCCGTCCTCCTCGAGGACCAGGACCGCTCGCTCTGGGACCGCCTGCTCGTCGCGCACGGGCTCGCGGCGCTCGACCGCGCCTTCGCGCTCGGCACGCGCGCCGGGCGCGTGCTCGGCCCGTACACGCTCCAGGCCGCCATCGCGGCGTGCCACGCGCGCGCCGCGACGTTCGCCGACACCGACTGGGAGGCGATCGTCGCGCTCTACGACGCGCTCGCCGCGGTGGCGCCCTCGCCCGTCGTCGAGCTCAACCGCGCCGTCGCGGTGCTCATGGCGGACGGGCCGGAACGCGCTCTCGCCGTGCTCGACGCCGTGCACGACGACCCGCGCCTCGCCCGGCACCACCTCTACGGCGCCGTGCGCGGCGACGTGCTCTCGCGGCTCGGTCGGCACCACGAGGCCGCCGAGGTCCTCGAGCACGCCGCCGGGATCGCCCCGACCCCGCGCGAGCGTCGCCTCCTGCTCGGACGAGCAGCCGCCGCAGCCCGCGTGGGCACCCTCCCCGACGGTGAGCGCGGCCCCGCCGAGGGAGACCCCCGGCCACCGAGGTGAAGCTCCGGTGCTCCGAGGAAGTACCGCGGTCGGTCGGGGTGGAGCCGCGGCTCCACCCCGACGGCGGGACTAGCGGGCGAGGGCCTTCTCGATGGCTTCCTGCTCGTCGTCGGTGAGCGCAGGCGCGGAGAGCGCGGCGACGCTGTTCTCGAGCTGACGGACGCTGCTCGCGCCGACGAGCGCGGAGGTGACGCGCTCGTCGCGCAGGACCCACGCGAGCGCGAGCTGGGCGAGCGACTGCCCGCGGCCCTGCGCGATCTCGTTCAGCGTCCGCGCCGTCGCGAGGTACTGCTCGTCGAGGTTGTCGGCGGAGAGGAACGGCGAGTCGGGGCGCGCGGCGCGCGAGCCCTCGGGCGCGGAGCCGGACAGGTACCGGTCGGTGAGCAGGCCCTGCTGGAGCGGGGAGAAGACGATCGTCCCGATGCCCAGCTCGCCCACGACGTCGAGCAGCGACTCCGACTGCACGCCGTCGTACCGGTCCTCGTGCGCGGGGTCCTCGACGTGGCGGTTGAGCATCGAGTAGCTCGGCTGGTGGATGAGCAGCGGCGTGCCGAGGTCGGCGAGGATCGCCGCGGCCTCGCGCGTGCGCGCCGGCGAGTAGTTCGAGACCCCGACGTACAGCGCCTTGCCGGCCTGGACGGCGTCGTGGAGGGCGCGCATGGACTCCTCGAGCGGCGTGCTCGGGTCCGGGCGGTGGTGGTAGAAGACGTCGACGTAGTCGAGGCCCGTCCGCTGCAGCGACTGGTCGAGAGACGACAGCAGGTACTTGCGCGACCCGCCGTCGCCGTAGGGCCCGGGCCACATGTCGTAGCCGGCCTTGGACGAGATGACGAGCTCGTCGCGGTAGGCGCCGAGGTCCTGCGCGAGGTGGCGACCGAAGTTCTCCTCGGCCGAGCCGTACGGCGGGCCGTAGTTGTTCGCGAGGTCGAAGTGGGTGATCCCGAGGTCGAACGCACGGCGCAGCACGGCGCGCTGCGTCTCGAACGGGTTCACGTCGCCGAAGTTGTGCCACAGGCCGAGCGAGATCGCGGGCAGGTCCAGGCCGCTGCGGCCCGTCCGCCGGTAGGTCATCGTGTCGTAGCGGTCGTCGGCGGCGACGTAACGCGGGGTGAGGGGCATGGGCTCATTCTGCCGCGTCCGCGCCCGACCGCGCCTCGCCGTCCGAGCCTGCGCCTGTCGCCCGCCGAGCATGCGCCTGTCGCCCGATCCGACGTCGAAACGGGAGACAGGCACATGCTCGGCGGCCGGCCGAGGGCACGACGGGAGACAGGCACATGCTCGGCGGCTGCCCGACCGTCAGCCGGCCGGTGTTCGCCGGCGCGCCGGGGGCGGGTCAGCGCGTCGGGGTCTCGACGACCTGGCCGGCCCAGGCGAACCCGCCGCCGAACCCGAAGAGCAGCGCGGGGACGCCGGCGGGGATGCGGCCCGCGTGCCACCACTTCGACAGCCCGAGCGGGATCGACGCGGCGGACGTGTTGCCCGACTCGACGATGTCCGTGACGACGACCCGGTCCTCGAGCCCGAGCGCCTTCGCGAGCGGCTCGATGATGCGCAGGTTCGCCTGGTGCGCGACGAGCACCTCGACGTCGTCGAGCGAGACGCCCGAGCGCTCGACGACGACCTTGGCGCGCTCGGCGGCGCGCGTGATCGCCCACTTGAACACCGCGCGCCCGTCCTGCGCGAACCGCTCGGTCGGCGCCTCGATGAGGACTGCGGGCGTGAGGTCGGGCTCGGAGCCCCACGTCACCGGGCCGACGCCGGGGCTGTCGGTCGCCTGCAGCACGGCCGCGCCCGCGCCGTCGGCGGTGAGGATGCACGTGCTGCGGTCGGTCCAGTCGGTGAACGCCGTGAGCTTCTCGGCGCCCACGACGACGGCCGTGCGGGCCGCGCCGGTGCGGATCGCCTGGTCGGCGAGCGCGACGGAGTGCGCGAACCCGGAGCACGCGACGTTGACGTCGAGCACCGCCGGGCCGACGACGCCCCGCAGGTCGAGCTCGGACGCCTCCTCGGGGGTGGACCGCCCGGGCATGACGCCCGTGCGCAGGTGGTACGCGACGCGGCCCGCGGTGTTGGGCGAGCGGTCGACGGCGGTCGCGGTCGCGACGACGACGAGGTCGACGTCGGCGGCCGCCACGCCCGCGTCGTCGAGCGCGTGGCGCGCGGCGGCGGTCGCCATGTCGGCGACGGTCGTGTCGTCGTCGGCGACGTGGCGCGTCACGATGCCCGTGCGGGACCGGATCCACTCGTCGTTCGTCTCGACGAGCTGCGCGACGTCGTCGTTGGTGAGGATCTTCTCGGGCTGGAAGTGACCGAGGCCGACGATGCGCGAGCCGGCCGCGCCGGTGGCGGGTGTGAGCATCTGTCGATCATTCACCGTGCGCCGGGGATCGTCCAAGCCGCCCGGTCAGGTCACCGTCCCGAGCTGCCAGGGCACGAGCTCCTCGCCGCCGAGGTCGAGCTCCTCGCTCACGGTCTGCTCGCCCGAGGCCACGGCGAGGATGCGCGCGAAGATCTCGTCGGCGACCTCCTCCAGGGTCGCGGTGCCGTCGACGACGCGACCGCAGTCGATGTCGATGTCGTCGCCCATGCGCGCGTAGAGCTCGCTGTTCGTGCCGAGCTTGATCGACGGCGTGGGCTTGCACCCGAACACCGAGCCGCGGCCCGTCGTGAAGCACACGACGGTCGCGCCGCCCGCGACGAGCCCGGTCACGGACACGGGGTCGTAGCCCGGGGTGTCCATGAAGACGAAGCCCTTCGTCGTGAGGGGCTCCGCGTACTCGTGGACGGCCGCGAGGTCGGCCTGGCCGCCCTTCGCGACGGCGCCCAGCGACTTCTCGAGGATCGTCGTGAGCCCGCCGGCCTTGTTGCCCGGCGACGGGTTGTTGTCGAGGCTCCCGCCGCCCGCGGCGGCGTACTCCTGCCACCACGCGAGGCGGTCGAGCAGCCGCTGACCCACCTCGGGCGTGACGGCCCGGCGCGTGAGGAGGTGCTCGGCGCCGAAGACCTCGGGGGTCTCCGCGAGCGCCGACGTGCCGCCGTACGCGACGAGCCGGTCGGACGCGAGGCCGAGGGCGGGGTTCGCGGTGATTCCGGAGTAGCCGTCGGAGCCGCCGCAGTTGAGCGCGAGCACGAGGTCGGAGACGTCGCACGGGGTGCGTTCGAGGCGGCCGTCGATCTCGTCGACCATCTCGCGCACGGCCTCGACGCCGGCCCGCACGGTCGCGCGCACGCCGCCGGCCTCCTGGATCGTGAGCGTGCGCACCACCGTGTCCGGCGAGAGGTGCGCGCCCGCGAGGACGGTGTCGACGGCGATCATCTCGCAGCCGAGCCCGAGCACGAGCACGCCCGTGACGTTGGGGTGGGCGGCGTACCCGCGCAGGGTGCGCAGGAGCACCTGCGCGCCCTCGCTCGTCGGGACGAGCCCGCACCCCGACTGGTGCGTGAGCGCCACGACCCCGTCGACGTGCTCGCGGCCGTCGAGCGCGGGGCCGCGGAACTGGTCCGCGATCATGCGCGCGGTGCTCGCCGAGCAGTTGACGGACGTGAGGATCGCGACGTACGAGCGCGTCCCGACGCGACCGTCGGCGCGCCGGTAACCGCGGAACGTGGGCCGCGGCCCGGGCGGCACGGCGAGCTCGTGGTGGACGGTCGCGAGCTCGTGGGCGCGCTCGCCCTCCTCGAACCCGAGGTTGTGCGCGTGCACGTGGTCGCCGGGCAGCACCTCGCGCGTCGCGACGCCGATCACCTGCCCGTACTTGTGCACGGGCTCCCCCGTCGCCACGGCCCGCAGCGCGACCTTGTGCCCGCGCGGGACGGCGTCGCGCACGACGACGGACCCCCCGCCCGCGCTGCCGGCCGCGACCTCCTCCCCCGGCACGAGGTCGCGCGCGGCGACGGCGACGTCGTCCTCGGCGCGCAGCACGAGGACGGCGGACCGGGCCCCGGTCGGCGTCGTCACGCGTGCACCCCCTGCGCGCGCGACGCGGCGCCGGGGCCCGCGACGGCCCCGGTGCCCGCGGGGACGTCGCGGTGCGCGCCCCCGACCGCGTCGGCGAGCCGCACGGGGAGGCCCGTCTCGAGCGACCGGTTGGCCGCGATGCCGACGCCCGCGGCGAGCAGGCCGTCGCGCCAGCCCGCGGGACGGCCGAGCGGGTCCTCGCCCGGGCCGCGGAACACGTCGTGCAGGAGCATCGCGTCGCCGCCCCCGTGGGCCCCCTGCCCCCTCGGGACCGGCACCTCGCGCGCCTCCTCCCAGTGCCGCTGCACGACGAGCCGCTCGCCCCGCGGGCGCACGGCGGTGTCGGCGACCTCCTGCGCGGACGGGTCGACGACGGGCCGCCCGTCCTCGCCCGTGACGACGGCGCCGCGCTCGACGACCTCGAGCTCGGCCCGCCCGCGCGTCCCGGTGACGCTCACCCGGTAGCCCTCCCACGGCCCGTAGGCGGTGAGCGAGTAGGTGAGCACGGCGCCGCGCCGGTACTGGACGACGACGGCGGCCGTGTCCTCGATGGTCACGCCGGGCGCGAACGGGTCCTGGTCGCGCCGGTAGCCGTCGTGCTCCTCGGCGTCCAGGTAGAGGTCGGCGAGCCGCCGGTCGTCGGCGAGGTCGAGGAGGAACCGGTCGCGCGGCGCGTCGGGCGCCGGCCCGTCCGGGGCGCCCCGCGTCCCCCGCGCGGGCCGCTCGCCGTCCGGGCGCGCGCCGTCGGGCCCGTAGAAGCGCAGGCCGCCGCGCGCGTAGACGACCTCGGGGACGTCGTCGACCCACCAGTTGACGAGGTCCGCGTGGTGGCTCGACTTGTGGACGAGCAGCCCGCCCGAGCTCGCCTTCTCGCGGTGCCAGCGGCGGAAGTAGTCCGCGCCGTGCACGGTGTCGAGCACCCACTCGAAGTGCACCGCCGTGACCTCGCCGATCTCGCCCTCCGCGACGAGCCGCTTGAGCGCGGTGTTGCGCGGCGAGTAGCGGTAGTTGAACGTCACGACGACGTCGCGCTCGTGCTCGGCGACCGCGTCGGCGATCTGCCGGCACCCGCGACCCGTCGTCGTCATGGGCTTCTCGAGGACCACGTCGGCGCCGGCCGCGAGGACCCGCGCGACGACGTCCGCGTGCGTGTGGTCGGGCGACGTCACGACGACGGCGTCGACGCGCTCCCGCTCGATCATCGCCTCGAGGTCGTCGGGCGCGTACGTCGGGACGGGCGCCTCGCCCGCCGCGCGCACGAGGTCGTCGTAGTACGCGGCGCGCACCGGGTTCGGCTCGCACCACGCGACGAGCCGCGCGACGTCGCGGTGCGGACCGAGGACCGCGTCGACGTACATCTGGGCGCGGTGCCCGGTCCCGACGACGGCGTAGCGGCGGCGGGCGTCGGTGGTCTCGGTGGTCTCGGCGGGTCGGGGCACTGCGGTCCTTCCGTGGTGGTCGGCGCACGGCGGGGGGCCGGGCCGCCCCGTGGGGCGACGGGGCGGTCCGGCCCGCCCTCCCGGCGCCGTGCACGCCGGGAGGCTGGGTGGCCTCAGCTCGTCGCGGCCTCGACCTCGTCGAGGAACTGCGCGGCGGCGTCGTCCGGCGAGAGGTTGCCGAAGAGCACCTCGGTGTTGATGCGGATGAGGATGTCCGTGACGTCCCCGGCGCCCTGCGGCGGCACGGGCGGGCTGTCCACGACGTCGGCGCCGATCTCCTCGATGAACGCCGCGACCTGCTGGTCGGCCGGGGGCAGGTCGCCGAGGATCGCCTCGCGCACCTCGCCGTTCACGGGCAGGCCGCGGTCGGAGAGCATGAGCGCGCCGGCCTCGGGGTCGTTGAGCAGGAAGTCGACGAACGCCGCGGCGGCCTCGGGGTGCTTCGACGTCTTGGCGACCGAGTAGTACATGGCGGGCTTGAGGTACATGCCGGTGCGCTCGCCCGAGGTCTCGCCGGGCACGCGCAGGAGCTCGAGGTCGCGGCCGGCCGCCGTGCTCACGGCGCCGAGCTGGTTGGACCACCAGAAGCCCATCGCGCCCGTGTTCGTGCCGAGCAGCGAGCCCTCCGGGCCGGCGGCCTCGGTCTCGACGGAGCGCGCCGCGTCGGGCTCGCCGCCGCCCTCCTGGAGGTCGAGCGACGTCTGGAAGAAGTCGGCGACCGTCTGCTCGGAGACGCCCAGCGCGCCGTCGGCCGTGTAGAGCGCCTCGCCGAGCTGGCGCGCGCGGATCGAGATGCCGGCCTCGTTGAAGCCGTAGTCCTGGGTGCCGTACACGCCGTCGGACGCCGCGGAGACCTCGTTCGCGACGTCGACGTAGTCCTCCCACGACCACGTCGCGTCGTCGGGCAGGTCGACGCCAGCCTCCTCGAACGCCTGCGGGTCGGCGAGGACGGCGTAGGCGTTGACGCCCGTGGGGATGCCGTAGAGGCCGCCCTCCGTCTCGCCCGTCGCGAGCACGGACTCGTCGATCGCGGCCGTGTCGACGCCGAGCTCGGCGAGGTCCGCGAGGACGCCGCGGCCGGCGTAGTCCGCGAGGTAGCGCTCCTCCTGGGTGATGACGTCGGGCGCGTCGCCGGCGGCCACGGAGGTCGCGAGCTTGTCCCAGTACCCGCCCCAGTCGGTGAAGTCGGGGACGACGGTGATGTCGGGGTTCTTCGACTCGAAGAGGTCGATGATCTCCTGCGTCGTCTGGTGGCGCGTGTCCGAGCCCCACCACGAGAAGCGGATCTCGACCGGGCCGTCCGCCGGGGCGGAGGACCCCGGGTCCTCGTCGGCCGGGACGATGCCGCTGTCGCCCGAGCAGGCGGTCAGCGCGAGGAGCCCGGCGACGAGGGCCGCCGCCGTGGCGGCGCCGCGACGGGCGGCGCGGCGCGCCGTGCGGGTGGTGGACGTGTTCATGACTCTCCTTGGGTGCGTGACGAGACGTCGTCGTGTCGGTCGGCGGCCCCCGGCGGGGAGGCCGGGGCGGAGTCGTGCTGCGGGTGCCGGGCGCGAGGGTGCCGCGCCCGGCGGTCGTGCTACTTGATCCCCGTCGTGGCGATGCCCTTGACGAGGTACTTCTGGCCGAACAGGAAGACGAGGAAGACCGGGATCAGCGAGACGATCGACATGGCGAACATCGGGCCCCACGAGCTCTGGCCGGTGGAGTCGACGAACGTGCGCAGCGCGATCGGCACCGTGTACATGTCCGGCTTGGTGAGGAAGATGAGCTGGCTGAAGAAGTCGTTCCACGTCCAGATGAACGTGAAGATGGCGGTCGTCGCGAGCGCCGGGAGCGCGAGCGGCATCATGATCCGCGCGTAGATGCGCCCGTGGCCGCAGCCGTCGAGCCGCGCCGCCTCGTCGAGCTCGCGCGGGATGCCGCGGAAGAACTGGACCATGAGGAAGATGAAGAACGCGTCCGTGGCGAGGATCTTCGGCACGATGAGCGGCAGGAACGTGTTGATCCAGCTCAGCGACGAGAAGAGGATGTACTGCGGCACGATCACCACGTGGATCGGCAGCATGATCGACATGAGCATGACCGCGAACCACACCTTGCGGCCGCGGAACTCCAGCCGCGCGAAGGCGTACGCCGCGAGCGAGCACGCGACGAGGTTGCCGAGCACCGAGCCCAGCACGACGATCGCCGAGTTGAGCAGGTAGTGGCTGAACGGGTGGAGCAGCGCGCTCCAGCCCTCGGTGTAGTTCGTGAGGTCCACGTCGGACGGGATGAGCCCCGGCTCGCGGAAGATGAGCGCGGTCGGCTTGAACGAGCTCGCGAGCAGCCACAGCAGCGGGTAGAGCATCACGAACCCGAACGCGACGAGCAGCACGTGCTTCGCGACGGACCGCACGCGCGCGGCGGTGCGGGGTCCCTGGCGGCGCACCGCGGGCCCGGGGGCGGCGGCGGCGAGCTCGGAGAGGGTGGCGCCCGGGGGGCGCTCGGCGCCCGCGGCGCCGGCCGTGCCCGCGGGGAGGTCGGAGGTGCGGCGCGCGGCGCCGGTCGTCGTCTCAGTCATCGTAGAAGACCCAGTACTTGGAGGCGAGGAAGTTGACGAGCGTCATCCCGCCCACGATCAGGAGCAGGAACCAGGCCATCGCGGACGCGTAGCCCATCTCGAAGGACCCGAAGCCCTTGAGGTAGAGGTAGAGCGTGTAGAACATCGTCGAGTCCGCCGGCCCGCCGGTCCCGCCGCTCACGACGAACGCCTGCGTGAACGACTGGAACGCGTTGATGAGCTGCAGCACGAGGTTGAAGAAGATGATCGGGGTGAGCAGCGGGACGGTGATGGAGAAGAACCGCCGGGTGCGCCCCGCGCCGTCGATCGACGCCGCCTCGTAGTACATGGCGGGGATCTGCCGCAGGCCCGCGAGGAAGATGACCATGGGCGCGCCGAACGTCCAGACGTTGAGCACGACGAGCGTGCCGAGCGCGTAGTCGGGGTGCGAGACCCAGCCCTGCCCCTGGATCCCGAAGAACGCGAGGACCTGGTTGACGAGGCCGTCGGCGCCGAACACCTGGCGCCACAGGATCGCGATGGCGACGCTGCCGCCGAGGAGCGACGGCAGGTAGTACACCGACCGGTAGAGCGCGAGGCCCCGCATGCCCTTGTCGAGCAGGAGCGCGAGGCCGAGGGCCGCCGCGAGCTGGAGCGGCACGGACACGAACACGTACGTGAACGTCACCTGCAGCGAGTTGTGCAGCCGGGGGTCCGCGAGCATGCGCTCGTAGTTCTCGAGCCCCACCCACGTCGGCGCCTGGAGCAGGTCGTAGTCCGTGAACGACAGGTACAGGGACGCGACCATCGGGCCGGCGGTGATGAGGACGAGCCCGGCGAACCACGGGGCGAGGAACAGCGCGGCGGCCCGCCCGTCGCCGCGGCGGCGGCGGCCGGGCCGTCGCGGCGCCGGGGCCGCCTCTCCGCGCAGGGCGGGTTCGGTCACGGTTGCCACGGGACGCCTCCTGCGGGGGGCGCACCGCGCGCGGCGTTGCAGGTCATGCCAGCACCTCCGGTCGACACTGATCGGAAAACACGAGAGCTTCGGCCTCCCGAGCGGGAAACCGGTTGCACGACGAGGAACGTACCACATGGGGAACCGGTTTCCCATGGTGTACCGTCATCGCATCGCGACCGGCCGAGGCCGGGTGGACGGGCGCCTGCGACGACGCGGGCGCACGCCGTGACGCGCGCCCGACGACCCGAGGGAGAACGATGGCCAGCGTGAGCACACGCCGTGAGCAGACGACGATCGCCGACGTGGCGACGGCCGCCGGGGTGTCGCGTGCGACGGTGTCGAGGGTCATGAACGGCCGGTCCACGGTCGACCCCGAGATCTCCGAGCGCGTGCGCCGCGTCGCCGCCGAGCTGTCGTACCGCCCGAGCAACGTGGCCCGGAGCCTGTCGATCGGCCGCACGCACACGGTCGCGCTCGTCGTGCCCGACCTCGGCAACCCCGTGTTCCAGCAGATCCTGCGCGGCGTGACGACGGCCGCCGCGCCGGCGGGCTACCGCGTGCTCGTCGCCGACAGCGCCGAGGACCCGACCGAGGAGGCCGCGATCGCGCTCGAGGCACGCCTGCGGTGCGACGCCCTCGTCCTCGTGTCCCCGCGCATGCCCGACGCCCAGCTCGCGGCCCTCGCGCCCGAGGTCGCCCCCGTCGTCCTCGTCAACCGCGCGCTCGCCGACGACTCGGTCCCGGCGCTCGTCGTCGACTACGCGCACGCGGCCGAGCAGGTGCTCGAGCACCTCGTCGGGCTCGACCACGTGCGCGTCGTCTACCTCTCCGGTCCCGCGGGCAGCACGTCGGACGCGCGCCGCCGCGAGGGCCTGGAGCGCGTGCTCGCGCGCCACCCGGAGGTCGAGCTCGTCGACGTCCCCGCCGGCTCCGACATCGCCGCGGGCCACGCCGCCGTCGACGAGGTGCTCGCCGCGCGCGCGACGGCCGTCGTGGCGTTCAACGACCTCGTCGCGTTCGGGCTCCTCGCGGGGCTCAACGAGGCCGGGGTCGCGGTGCCCGCGGACCTCTCCGTCGCGGGCTTCGACGACATCGACCTCGCGCGCTACGCGACGCCCTCGCTCACGACCGTCTCCGTGCCGCAGGCCGAGCTCGGCCGGCACGCGTGGAAGGAGCTCTCGGCGCTCATCGAGGCGCACGAGGGCGCGTCGCGCGCGACGCGGTTCGACCCGTCGCTCGAGGTCCGGGCGAGCACCGGGCCCGCGCCGCGCGGCGTCGTCCCGGCCCGCGCGCAGGTGCGCGAGCCCGGCCCGGCCGCCGGCGCCCCCGGTGCGGGCTCGCCCGCCGCGGGCCGGCGCGTGCGCTGGGAGGCGGACGGCGACGCCGTCGCCCTGCGCCACGGCGACGTGCGCCTCGCGCGCTACCAGCAGGGCGACCGCCTGCCGCAGGTCCACGCGCCGCGCGCCTACCTGCACCCCGTCCACACCCTCGCGGGCGTCCCCCTCACCGACGCGGGCCCCGTCGACCACCGGCACCACTACGGCGCGTCCGTCGCGGTGCCCGACGTCAACGGGACGTCGTACTGGGGCGGGCGCACGTTCGTCGCCGACGTCGGCCCGACGCTCCTGCCCAACCACGGGCGCCAGGCGAGCCGCTCGCTGCTCGTGGACCCCGTCGAGCCGCACCTCCTGCACGACCACGTCCGCTGGTACGACGAGCACGGCGTCCCCCAGCTCGAGGAGGACCGGCGGCTCGGGGCGCGCGTGCTCGACGACGAGACGTGGGTGCTCGACTGGAGCTCGACGCTGCGGGCCGAGCGCGGCGCGCTCGTCATCGGCTCCCCCGCGACCAACGGACGGCCCGGCGCGGGCTACGGCGGCCTGTTCTGGCGCCTGCCCGCGGTCGCGGGCACCACGGTGCTCGGCGCCGACGGCGTGGGCGAGGAGCGCGCGCACGGCGGCACGTCGCCGTGGCTGGCCCTCGTGCAGGAGCACGCGGGCCACCCCACGACCCTCCTGCTCGTCCAGCCCGGCGACCCGCTGCCGTGGTTCGTCCGCGCGGCCGAGTACCCCGGGGCCGGCCCGGCCCTCGCGTGGGACTCCCCGCGCACGGTGCCCGCCGGGGGGACCTTCGAGACGGGCGTGCGCGCCGTCCTCGTGGACCGCGCGCTCGACCTCGACGCCGCGGCCGCGCTCGCGGAGCGCGTGCGGTGAGCGGCGCGACGCCGGTCGCCGTCGTCGGGGTGCACGGCCACGGGGCCTCCCACGTGCGCACCGCGGAGGCGCTCGCCGCCCGCGGGCTCGCGCGCCTGTGCGCGGTCGTCGACCCGCGCCGCCCGGACCGCGCGCCCGCACCCTGGTTCCCCACGCTGGGCGACCTGCTGTCGGCGCCCGAGCCGGACGTGCGGCCCGAGGTCGTCGTCCTGTCGACGCCGATCCACACCCACCTGCCGCTCGCGCGCGCCGCGATGGAGGCGGGCATCGACGTGCTGCTCGAGAAGCCGACCGCCGCCTCGCTCGCCGAGCACGCCGCGGTCGTCGAGGTCGCCGAGCGCACGGGCCGGCGCTGCCAGGTCGGCTTCCAGTCGTTCGGCTCGCACGCGGTCGACGCCGTCGTGGACCTCGTCGCCGACGGCGAGGTCGGCGACGTCCTCGGCTACGGGGCCGTGGGCACATGGGTGCGCACCACCGGGTACTGGGGCCGCGCGGCGTGGGCCGGGCGACGCCGCCTCGACGGGCGCGACGTGGTCGACGGCGTCGTGACCAACCCCCTCGCGCACGCGGTCGCGACGATGCTGCGGGTCGGGAGCGCGCGCACGTCGGCGGACGTCGCGCACGTCGTCGTCGACCTGCACCGCGCGAACCCCATCGAGGCCGACGACACGTCGTCGCTGCGGGTCGTCGGGACGGACGGAGCGCGCTTCGGGGCCGGGCTCACGCTCTGCGCACCCGAGCGCACGCCCGCCCGGGTGCTCGTGCTGGGCACGGAGGGCGAGATCTCCTTCGAGTACGAGCACGACCGCGTCACGCTGCGCACCCCGCGCGTGCACGTCGAGAAGACCTACGGGCGCACGAACCTCCTCGAGGACCTGCTCGTGGCCCGGCGCGACCCGGGGGCGCGCCTCGCGTGCGACGTGCGGGACACGGGCGCGTTCATGCGCGTCCTCGAGGCCGTGCGCACTGCGCCCGCGCCGCGCGCCCTGGCCTCGGGCGTCACGTGGCTCGGCGAGGGCGACGACCGCCGTCCCGTGGTCGACGACGTCGCGCGCTGGTGCGAGGACACCGCCCGCACCGCGCGCACGTTCGCCGAGCTCGGCGCGCCCTGGGCCCGCTGACCCGGCGCGCCCGCGCGGACGCTCCCCTCAGCGGCCGAGGAGCCAGTCGACCTCGCGGCGCAGGAGCGCGCACCGGGACGCGGACGCGTACGACCCGACGTCGTGCCCGAGCCCGTCGTACACCGCCCGCGCGCCCGCGCTCGCCCAGGCGACGGGCTGGTCGGCGCCGTCGTGGCGCGCCGTGAGCAGCACGCGCGACCCGGGCGCGACGACGAGGTCGCGGTAGCGCTCGTCGTCGGCGACGACCGGCCCGAGCCCCGCGACGACGGGGTGGTCGCCGACCGGGGCGAACGTCGCGACGTCCTGCGGCGGGTGCCACGACGCCCCGGGGACCCAGCGGCCGCCGAGCAGGTCGGCCCAGCGCGGCGAGTCCGCGAACGTGTTCACCGCCTGGTGCAGCCCGAGCAACGCACCGCCCGCCGCCGCGAACGCCGCGACGGCCTCGTGCGCGGGCGCCCACGCGGCGTCGTCCCCGTCGAAGCCCGGGTCCGTGCGCCCGCGCCCGGCGTTGACGACGACGAGGTCGAACGCCGCGAGGTCGCCGAACGCGTCGGGGAACGTGCCCCGGACCGACGCCTCGACGCCCTGGTCCGCGAGCAGCCCCGCGACGACGTGCGACGTCGCGGCGTGGTCGTGCCAGGGATCCTCGTAGCGCCCCCGCCCGGCGAGCACGAGGGCTCGGGGCGGGGCGGTCATGGGCGGACCGTAGCAGCGGTCGGCGCCGCTCGCGTGCCCGGGCGGTGCGACGTCGTCCCGGCGTGCGAGACCTCCGAACGTCTGCCAGTGTTCACGGTCGCAGGGGGAAACGCGCACACCGGATGAAACGGAGATATCCCATGGGTTGGATCGCCTACATCGTGCTCGGCCTCGTCGCCGGGCTCATCGCGCGCGCCGTGCTTCCCGGCAAGCAGACCGGGTCGCTCATCATCACCATCCTGCTCGGCGTCCTCGGGGCCTTCGTCGGTGGCTGGCTCGGCTCGGTCCTCTTCGGGACCTCGCTCGGCGACCTCGGCGACTTCCGCACGTGGCTCCTCGCCATCCTCGGCTCGCTCATCACGCTGGGTGTCTACGGCGCCCTCACCAAGCGCAGCCACGCCTGACGGACCGCCGCACCGCGGGCCCGGCCCTCGTCGCACGACGAGGTCCGGGCCCGCGGCATGTCCGGCGTCGGACGGGCGGCGTCGGCCGGGCGGCGCCGGGCGTCCCCCGGCCCGGGGCGGCCTCAGACCCAGGGCGAGTCGATCCCGAACGTCGTCGCGACGGCAGAGATCTCCTCGCGCGTGAGGCCCTCCGCCCGGCCGCCCGCCGCGAGGTCCAGGTACTCGTACCGCGCCCCCGTCTCGGCGTACTCGATCCGGTCGACGGCGCCCGTCACGGAGCGGTCGGAGCGGGCCATGACGCCGTGCTTGCTCCACAGCGTGATCTCGGCGTCGCGCAGGCCGGCGACGTTCGCCGCCATCATCTCCGCCGATCCCGGGACGAGGAACGGCAGCACCCGGATCCCGCGCGGCAGCGAGACGACCGACTCCGGCTCCCAGCGCAGGATGCGCCGGTTCATCGTCTCGTCGTCGCGGTACGCCGGGACGTGCGAGAGGTACGTGAGGTGCGGGGGCTGCGCGTGCACGACGGCGTGCAGGTCGAGCCCGCGACGCCCGACGTGGTCGTCGTGCACGCCCAGGTGGGAGTTCAGCTCGCTCGTGAGCCGCGCGAAGAGCCGGCGCGGGGACGTGTGGAGCGTCGCCGTCGTCCCGCCCTCGTGGACGCGCAGCGCGCCGACGCTCGCCTCGGGGTCGTCGGCGATCTGCCGCAGCCGCCGGCCCGATCCCGTGACGAGGAGCGTGCCGCCCGCGAGCGCGGGCGCCGGGACGGGCAGCTCCACCTCCTCCGCGAGCGGGAAGCGGCGGCGCACCTCGACGTCCCCGCCGAGGTACACCGAGATGTTCCCGGCGCCGGCCTCGGCGGCGTCGATGTCGCAGACCCGCCGCCCCGCCTCCCCCATCTGCGCGAGGATCTCGCCGAGCCCGGGTCGGATCGGTCGGTCGGTCATGGTGCCTCCGTCGTGCGCAGGCAGACCCTTCCCCGCGGGTGCGCACGTCGCCCGCGGCGGGTGGTTCAGCGCGCCGGTCCGGCGACGGGCACGGCGGGCTCGTGGCGGCGCAGCGCCGACGAGCGGCGCACGACGCCGCGCAGCGCCGCGAGGTCGCCGTCGAGCACGCCGACGGCGCGCGCCTGGACGAGGAGGTTGCCGAGCGCGGCGCCCTCGACGGGGCCGGCGACGACGGGCAGGCCGGTCGCGTCGGCCGTGAGCCGGCACAGGAGCGCGTTCTGCGAGCCGCCGCCCACGACGTGCACGACGTCGACCGCGCGCCCCGACAGGGCCGTCACCTGCTCGACCGCGCGCCGGTAGGCGTCGGCGAGCGAGTCGAGCACGCAGCGCACGACCTCGCCGACGGTCCGCGGCTCGGGCTGCCCGGCGGCGCGCGCCGCAGCCGCGAGCCGCGCCGGCATGTCGCCGGGCGGGAGGAACGCGGGGTCGTCGAGGTCGACGACGGTGCGCCGCGGCTCGGCCGCCCCGGCGGCTGCGAGCGCGTCGTCGAGCGAGACCTCGCGACCGGCCTCGCGCCACGTGCGCAGCGTCTCGGAGAGCACCCACAGCCCCATGACGTTCTTGAGGTAGCGCACGGTGCCGTCGACGCCGAGCTCGTTGGTGACGTTCGCGGCCCGGCTCGCCTCCGTGAGCACGGGCGCGTCGAGCTCGACGCCGACGAGCGACCACGTCCCCGACGACACGTAGGCGAAGCGCTCGTCCGCCGCGGGGACGCCGACGACCGCCGACGCCGTGTCGTGCGACCCGACCGCGACGACGGGGACGGCGCCGAGACCGGTCGCGGCGCGGACCGCGGGCGTGAGCGGCCCGAGCACGGTGCCGGGCTCGACGACGTCGGCGAGCCGTCCGCGCAGCCCGGCGAGCTCGGGGTAGGCCGTCTCGAGCGCGGCGATCGTCGGCGCGGACCAGTCGCGCGTCGTGGCGTCGAGCAGCCCGGTGGTCGACGCGTTGGTCACCTCGCTCGCGACGACGCCCGAGAGCCACGACGCGAGCAGGTCGGGCACGAGGCGCACGGACGCGGCGAGCGGCCACGCGGCGTCGTGCCGCCCGGCGACGAGCTGGAACGACGTCGTGAAGGGCAGCACCTGCAGGCCGTCGACGCGGTACTGCTCGGCCGCGCCGAGGCGCGCGAGCACGTCGTCGGAGACGCCCGCGAGGCGCGGGTCGCGGTGGTGGCGCGGCGCGGCGAGCAGCGTGCCGTCGGCCGCGACGAGGCCGACGTCGACGGCCCACGAGTCGACTCCGACGCCCGCGAGCTCCAGGCCGAGGCCCCGCGCGTGCACGCCGGCCGCGCGCAGGCCGTCGAGGGTGCCTCGCCACAGGTGCAGCAGGTCCCAGTACAGGCCCGTCCCGGCGGCGTCCGGCACCTCGACGGGTCCGTTGGCGAACCGCGCGACCTCGGTGAGCTCGACGCGCTCCGCGCCCGGCTCGCCCCGCACGACGCCCACGACGACGCGGCCGCTCGACGCGCCGAGGTCGACGGCCGCGAAGGCCGCGCGCGCGGCGTCGTACGGGGCGGTGCTCATCGCAGGAACGCCGCGGCGACGCCCGAGTCGACCGGCACGTGCAGGCCGGTGGTCTGGGCGAGGTCGGGGCCGGTGAGCGCGAGAACCGCCGCGGCGACGTGCTCGGGGAGCACCTCGCGCTTGAGCAGGGTGCGCTGGGCGTAGAACGCGCCCAGGTCCTTCTCCTCGACGCCGTACACGGCCGCGCGCTGCGCGCCCCACCCGGCGGCGAAGATGCCCGAGCCGCGCACGACGCCGTCGGGGTTGACCCCGTTGACGCGGATCTGGTGCTCGCCGAGCTCGGCCGCGAGGAGCCGCACCTGGTGGGCCTGGTCGGCCTTCGTCGCGGAGTACGCGACGTTGTTCGGGCCGGCGAAGACGGCGTTCTTGGACGCGATGTAGACGATGTCGCCGCCCATGCCCTGGGCGATCATCGCGCGGGCCGCCTCGCGGGCGACGAGGAACGAGCCCTTGGCCATGACGTCGTGCTGGAGGTCCCAGTCGGCCTCGGTGGTCTCCAGCAGCGGCTTGGAGATCGACAGGCCCGCGTTGTTGACGACGAGGTCGACCCCGCCGAAGGCGAGCGCCGCGGCGTCGACCATCGCGGCGACGTCGGACGAGGACGTGACGTCCCCGCCCACGGCGACCGCGACGTCCGGCCCGCCGAGGGACTGCGCGACGTCGCGCGCGCCGTCGAGGTTGCGGTCGGCGACGACGACGCACGCGCCCTCGGCCGCGAGCCGCTCGGCGACGGCCTTGCCGATGCCGGACCCGCCGCCGGTGACGAGCGCGACGCGGGTCGCGAGGGTCTTGGGCTTCGGCATCCGCTGGAGCTTGGCCTCCTCGAGCGCCCAGTACTCGATGCGGAACTTCTCCGACTCCTCGATGGGCGCGTAGGTGCTGATCGCCTCGGCGCCGCGCATGACGTGGATCGCGTTGACGTAGAACTCGCCGGCGACGCGCGCGGTCTGCTTGTTCTTGCCGAAGGAGAACATGCCCACGCCCGGGACGAGGACGATCGCGGGGTCCGCGCCGCGGATCGCGGGGCTGTCGGGGGTGGCGTGGCGGTCGTAGTACGCGCGGTACGCCTCGCGGTACGCGGCGTGCGCCGCGCGCAGCGCCGCGACGGTGTCCTCGACGGAGGCGTCGGCCGGCACGTCGACGACGAGCGGGCTCACCTTGGTGCGCAGGAAGTGGTCCGGGCAGCTCGTGCCCAGCGCGGCGAGCGGTTCGAGCTTCTCGCGCGCGAGGAAGTCCAGGACCACCTCGGAGTCGGTGAAGTGCCCGACCTGCGGCGCGTCGGTCGACGCCAGGCCGCGGATCGTCGGCGCGAGCGCGGCGGCCTTGGCGCGGCGCTCGGCCTCGGGCAGCGCCTCGCGGCCCGGGCGGACGGCGCCGAACGGGTGCTCGGCGCGCTCCGCCGTCCGGCGCGCGATGAACTCCTCCGCCGTGCGGACGATCCGCAGCGAGCGCTCCTCCGCCTCGGCGGACGTGTCGCCCCACGCCGTGATGCCGTGCCCGCCGAGGATGCAGCCGATCGCCTGCGGGTGATTGGCCGCGACGGCCGCAATCTCAACCCCCAGCTGGAACCCGGGACGACGCCACGGCACCCACACGACCTCGTCGCCGAACGCCTCGCGCGTCAGGGCCTCGCCGTCGGCCGACGTCGCGATCGCGATGCCGGCGTCGGGGTGCAGGTGGTCGACGTGCGCGGCGTCGACCAGGCCGTGCATCGCGGTGTCGATGGACGGCGCCGCACCGCCCTTGCCGTGCAGGCAGTAGTCGAACGCGGCGACCATCTCGTCCTCGCGCTCGACGCCCGGGTACACGCCGGCCAGCGCGCGCAGGCGGTCCAGGCGCAGCACCGCGAGGTTCTTCTCGGTGAGCGTCCCGAGGTCGCCGCCGGAGCCCTTGACCCACAGCAGCTCGACGTCCTCGCCCGTGACCGGGTCCGTCGCCGTACCCTTCGCGGACGTGTTGCCGCCCGCGTAGTTCGTCACGCGCGGGTCGGCGCCCAGGCGGTTCGAGCGCGCGACGAGGTCGGCGACCGCGTCGGCGCCCGTCCGGCTCGCGACGGCCGGGGTCGTGGTCGTGCCGGTCATCTCAGGCTCCCCATCCGGCCTGCGCGCCACCGACGCGCTCGGCCACGATCGTCTCGGTGTAGCCCGACGCCGCGAACGCGGCCATCGGGTCGGGCGCCAGGCCCTGCTCGACGCGCAGGTCCGCGAGCAGCGGCCGCACGTCGGTGGCGTACGCGTCCATGAGGACGCCGTTCGCCGCGAGCACGTCGCCCGCGACCTGCGCGGCGGCGAGCGCCTCGGCGTCGACGAGCAGCGCCTTCGCCGTGGCCTCCTGGACGTTCATCACGGACCGGATCTGCCCGGGGATCTTCGCCTCGACGTTGTGGCACTGGTCGAGCATGAAGGTCACGCCCGAGTCCGGAGCGAGCGCCCCGGACTGGACGATCTCGTGCATGATCCGGAAGAGCTGGAACGGGTCGGCCGCACCGGCCATGAGGTCGTCGTCGGCGTAGAAGCGCGAGTTGAAGTCGAACGCGCCGAGCCGCCCCTGGCGCAGCAGCTGCATGACGATGACCTCGATGTTCGTCCCCGGCGCGTGGTGGCCCGTGTCGAGCACGACCTGCGCGCGGTCTCCCAGCGCGAGGCAGTGCAGCAGCGACGTGCCCCAGTCCGGGATGTCGGTCGCGTAGAAGGCCGGCTCGAAGAACTTGTACTCGAGGACGAGCCGGTTCTCCGGGTGCGCCGCGGTGAGCGCGGCGTAGATCTCCGCGAGCGAGTCCGCGAGCCGGTCCTGGCGCGCGCGCAGCGAGTCCTGCCCGGGGTAGTTGATGCCGTCCGGGAGCCACAGCTTGAGGTCGCGCGAGCCCGTGGCGGCCATGACCTCGAGGCACTGCAGGTGGTGGTCGACGGCCTTGCGGCGCACGGCCGGGTCCGCGTGCGTCAGGGAGCCGAGCTTGTAGTCGTCGTCCTGGAACAGGTTGGAGTTGATCATGCCGATCGACACCCCGTGCTCGGCGGCGTGCCGTGCCAGGTCCTCGTAGTCCTCCACGAGGTCCCACGGGACGTGCAGGGAGACACGGGGCGCGACGCCGGTGTGACGGTGCACCTGCGCCGCGTCGGCGATCTTCTCGTACGGGTCGCGTGGGGTGCCGGGCGTAGTGAACACCTTGAAGCGCGTGCCCGAGTTGCCGAACGCCCACGACGGCAGCTCGATCGTCTGCTCGCGGAGCGCGGCGCGCGCCGCCTCGGTGCGGTCCGTCATGGTGCTCTCCTCCTCCGCGCGGCGACGCGCGCCTCGCGGGCCGCCCTCGGCCCGGGGTGCCGCGCGGGCACGGTCGCCCACGCGGTCGATTGAATCGATTCACCGCGCACGCTACGGGCCCGGCGGACGGGAGGTCAAGCACGGGCGCTCGGGAGGCCGGCGCGGTCGAGCTGGGCCTCCAGGTGGAACACCTCGTCGAGCAGGGTGAAGCCCTCGTCCGGGCTCCCCGACCCGACGAAGAAGTCCCCCATCGCAGCCTGCCAGCGCGCGTTGACGGCGGTGCGTGCCATCGCCGCCTGCGCCGCGGCGTGGTCCTCGGTCTCGAGGAACCCGACGAGCAGGCCGTCGGGGCGCAGGAAGAGGCGGTAGTCGCGCCATCCGGCGTCGCGCAGCGCCTCGAGCATCTCGGGCCAGACCGCGGCGTGCACCTCGCGGTACTCGTCGAGGCGCTCGGGGCGCACCTGGGACGTGAAGCACACGCGGGCAGGGCGGTGGGACATCGGAGACCTCCGGTCGGGACGGCAGGATTGAATCGGTTCAGGAGCCTAGCCCGGCCACCGGTGCCGCGGAGCGGTCCCGGCGAGCGCGCCGCACCCGGTCCGGGCCGCGCGCCGCAGGCGGTCCGGACCGCGCGCCGCAGTCGGTCCGGGCCGCGCCACCTTCGGTCCGGGCCGCGCCACCTTCGGTCCGGGCCGCGCCGCGGCGGGTCCGGGCCGCGCGCCGCAGCGGGTCCGGGCCGCGCGCCGCAGCGGGTCCGGGCCGCGTGCCGCCGCGGGCCGCGGTGCGCGAGGATGGCACCCGGGCGCCCGAGCCCGCCGACCCACGAGGAGGACCCATGAGCACGGGCAGCGCACGACGCCGCGCCTCGGTGAGCGACGTCGCGCGGCACGCGGAGGTCTCCGTCGGCACGGTGTCCAACGTGCTCAACCGGCCCGACCGCGTCGCCCCCGCGACGCGCGAGCGCGTGCTCGCGGCGATCGAGGCGCTCGCGTTCGTGCCGAACGGCTCGGCGCGCCAGCTGCGCGCGGGCACCATCACGACCGTCGGCGCAGTCGTCCTCGACATCGCCAACCCGTTCTTCACCGACGTCGCACGCGGCATCGAGGACCGCCTCGCGCGCGACGACTACACGCTCATGGTCGCGAGCTCCGAGGAGGACCCGGAGCGCGAGGCCCGCTACCTGCGGCTCTTCGAGGAGCACGGCGTCCAGGGCGTCATGGTCGTGCCCGCGACGGACCGCGTCGACCACCTGCTCGCGCTGCGCGACCGGGGCGTCGGCGTCGTGCTCCTCGACCGCCCCGCGCCCACGCCCGACCTCTCCTCGGTCGCGGTCGACGACCGGCTCGGCGGCGAGCTCGCCGCGCGCCACCTGCTCGAGCACGGCCACGAGCGCGTCGCGTTCCTCAACGGCCCGCACACGATCCGCCAGTGCGCGGACCGGCGGCGCGGCGTCGACCGGGCGTTCGCCGACGCCGGGCTCGACCCGGCCGAGCACCTCACGGAGATCACCCTCCCCTCGCTCAACGCCGACGGCGGCGAGGCGGCCACGCGCGCCCTGCTCGCGCGCGCGGACCGCCCCACGGCGCTCTTCTGCGTCAACGACCTCGTCGCGCTCGGCGCGCTGCGGACCCTGCGGCGCGAGGGCGTCGACGTCCCGGGCGAGGTCGCCGTCGTCGGCTACGACGACGTCGCGTTCGCCGCCGAGCTCGCGACGCCGCTCACGTCCGTGCGCCAGCCGACGCACCGCCTCGGCGCGTCCGCCGCGGACCTGCTGCTGCGCGGTCGCGACGCCCCGGCCGAGCAGGTGGTCTTCCGGCCCGAGCTCGTCGTGCGCGCGTCGAGCGCCGGATGACGGGCGCCCGGCGAGCATGCGCCCGTCCGTGCCGGCCCGCCGTCGTACCGCGGCCGCGGCACGACGACGGACGGCACGCGGTCAGTCGTGCTTCGCCGCGCCCCAGCCGTGCCAGCGCTCGACCTCGATCCACGCGCTGACGCGCGGGCTCTCGCGGTTCGCGTACCCGTGGCCGGTGTAGTGCGTCGAGATCCGGTCGATGTCGGCCAGGCCCTCGTCGTCGCGCAGCTCGACGACGCTCCCGATGACGGTGACGTGGGTGTACCAGTTCTCCGCGAGCACGGTGAGCGACACGCGCGGGTCGCGCCGCAGGTGGCCGAGCCGCACGCGGGTCGCGTCGAGGTTGACGAGCACGCGGCCGTCGTCCTCCCAGAGGTACCAGGTCGCGGCGGTGACGGGCGTGCCGTCGGCCCGCAGCGTCGCCATGACGGCGGCGTTCGGGCGGCGCAGGAGCTCGACGACGGGCGGCGGCAGCGGGGGTCGGGACACGACGGTTCCTCTCGGGAGCGGGACGGACCTCCCGACCGTAGGCCACGACCGCGTCGTGCACGAGAGGACGACGATCACGTCTCACGGAGCGCGACGGGCGCGTGCCCGGCGCGCGACGGGACCGCCCTCGGTCGCCGCCCGTCCCCGGCCCGCGCCGTCCGGGCGACGAGGACGAGCGCGGCGAGCCCCGCGGCCACGACCAGGCCCGCCACCGCTGGCCAGCCGCCGACGGCCCAGAGCGGGCCGGCCGTCGCGCCGAGCACGCTCGACCCGACGTAGTACGTCACCGTGTAGAGGGCCGTGGCCTGGGCCCGGCCCGTCGTCGCGAGGGCGGCGACCCGGCTCGCGGCGACCGCGTGGCCGACGAACAGGCCGACCGTCAGCAGGACGACGCCCGCGAGCACCACGGGCAGCGGCGTCGCGAGCGTGACCAGGGCGCCGAGCGCGAGCAGGCCGCACGCCGTGCCGAGCGCCGGCGCGGTGCCCCAGCGGCGCGCGAGGCGGGCCGCCGCCTGGGACCCGCCCGTGCCCGCGAGGTAGGCGAGGAACACGAGCGACACGACCGCGGGGGCGAGCCCGTACGGCGCCGCCTCGAGGCGGAACGGGAGGAACGTGTAGACCGCCGCCATGCCGCCCACGAGCAGCCCGCCCACCACGAACAGCGCGACGAGCCGCGGGTCGCGCAGGTGCGCCCGCACCGTCCCGCGCGCGGCGCGCTGCGCGGGCGCGGGCCGCCGCGTCGCGGGCAGGAGCGCGACGAGGCCCCCGAGGAGCACGGCGACGACGACCCCGACGACGAGGAGCGCGGCCCGCCAGCCGAGGCGGTCGGCCACCGGGACGGCGAGGAGCCGCCCGGCGAGGCCGCCCACCGACGTCGCCGCGACGTACGCGCCGGCGAGCGTCCCGGCGCGCAGCGGCGCGTGCTCGTGCGCGACGGCCACGGCGAGCGCCGCGACCCCGCCCAGCGCGGCGCCCTGCACGAACCGGCCGACGAGGAGGAGCGTCAGCGTCGGCAGGAACGGCACGACGAACGCGAGCACGACCGACGCGAGCGCCGCGACCCGCATCGCCCCCGTGCGCCCGACGCGGTCGGAGAACCAGGCCCAGGGCAGCACGGAGGCGGCGAGGCCCGCGGTCCCCGCCGCGACGAGCAGCCCGGCGCGGGCCGGGCTCGCCCCGGTCTCCTGCGCCACCTGGGTGAGCAGGCCCTGCGGTGCGTAGAGCACCGCGAACGTCCCGAGGCCCGCGCACCACAGGGCGGGGCCGAGGAGCCGCGCGTCGTCGGCGCGCGCGCCCGCGCCGGTCGGGCGGGCGAGGGCGCGGGAACGGAGCACGCGCCGACGCTAGGGCGGGGCGAACCATGCCTCCAATGCATCGGACCGTCGCGACTCATACCATCGAGACATGACCGACGACCCCGTGACCGACGCCGACGTGCGGGCCGTCCTGCCGCACCTGCCCGCGCTCGTCGCGCTCGGCGAGGTCGAGCACGTGACGCTCGCCGCGGCGGTCCTGGGCGTCCCGCAGCCGACGCTGAGCCGGGCCGTGCGGCGCCTCGAGCAGCGCCTGGGCACCACCCTCCTGGAGAGCGCGGGGCGCGGCGTCCGGCTCACGCCCGCCGCGCGGGCCCTCGTGCCGTTCGCGGAGCGGGCGCTCGACGCCGTCGTGGAGGGGCTCGAGGCCATGGCGTCGGCCGAGGGTCGCGCGCGCACGACGGTCCGTCTCGCGTTCCAGACGTCGCTCGGCGAGCAGCTCGTGCCGGAGGCGATCCGGCGCGTGCGCGACGACGACCCCTCCGTCCGGTTCGTCCTCACGCAGGGCGCGCGCCGCACGTGCCTCGACGCGCTCGCCGCGCGCGAGGCCGACGTCGCGCTCGTCTCGCGGCTCGACCCGCCCCCCGACGGCCTCGACGTCGTGCCGCTGTTCGCCCAGCGGCTCGTGCTGCTCGCGCCGGCGGGCCACCCGCTCGCGTCCGCACCGCGCCTGACCGTGCACGACCTCGCGCGCACCCCGCTCGTCACGCTCAAGCCGGGCTACGGGCTGCGCGGCTCCGTCGACGAGCTCTTCGCACACGCCGGTGCGGTGCCGCGCGTCGCGTTCGAGGGCGAGGACCTGCACACCCTCGGCGGGCTCGTCGCGGCCGGCCTGGGGGTCGCCGTCGCGCCGGCGGCCGCCACGACGCCCCCCGGCTGCGTGCAGGTCGCGCTCGACGACGCGCACGCCGTGCGCGACATCGGCGCCGCCCTGCTCCCCGGACCCCGGACGCCCGCCGTGGAGGCCGTGCTCGCGGCGCTCGCCGACGCGTCGGGCGACGTCCCGGCGACGGGTGGCGGACGCCGCGACGGGTAACGTCGGCGCGGGCCGCCCGCCGGGCACCGCACGACAGGAGGACCCATGCCGCACGCCCGCGCCGAGGACGGCACGACGATCGCCTACCAGGTCGAGGGCGACGGGCCCGTGCTCGTGCTGCTGGCCGGGCAGGCGAACTCGCACCGGTGGTGGGACCCCGTCCGCGCGGGCCTCGGCGCCGGGCGGCGCACGGTCACGCTCGACTGGCGCGGCACAGGGGACTCGGGGCCCACCGACCGGGAGCTGACCACCCGGCGGCTCGCTGCCGACGTCGTCGCGGTCCTCGACCACCTCGGCGCCGAGCGCGCGGACGTCTACGGGACGTCGATGGGCGGGCGCGTCGCGCAGTGGGTCGCGATCGAGCACGGCGGCCGCGTGCGCCGGCTCGTCCTCGGCTGCACCACCCCGGGCGGCGCGGTCGCGGTCGAGCGGTCACTCGACGTGCGCCGGTCGGTCGCGCAGCCCGACCGCCGAGCCGCGCGGCGCGCCCTCCTCGAGCTCATGTACACGCCCGCGTGGCTCGCGGCGCACCCCGGCCCGACGACCGTCGAGGGCGACGCGTCGATGAGCGCGCCCGCGCGACGCGACCACCTGCGCGCGAGCGACGCGCGCGACGCCGCGGACCGGCTCGCGGAGGTCGCCGCGCCGACGCTCGTGGTGCACGGCACGGACGACCTCCTGTCCCCGGTGGTCAACGCGACGCTGATCGCCGAGCGCGTCCCGGACGCGTGCGTCGAGCTGCTCCCGGGTCTGCGGCACGCCTACTTCCACGAGGGCGAGGACGTCGCGACCCCGCTCGTGCGGGGGTTCCTCGCGGGCTGACGGCCCGGGTCGCGTCAGCCGCGGTGGCGGAAGGCGTCCCACGCCCCCAGGAGGTACTGGATCCCGAGCGCGCGGTCGTAGAGCCCGTACCCGGGCCGCGGCTTGTTCGTCGTGTTCTCGTCCCACAGGTGACGGCCGTGGTCCGGGCGCACGTAGCCCTGGTAGTCCGCCTCCGCGTACGCGCGCATGATGCCCGTCGTGTCCACGCTGCCCTCGCACGCGCGGTGCGCGACCTCGGTGAAGTCGCCGTTCCCGAGGTGCTTGATGTTGCGCACGTGCGTGAAGTGGATGCGGTCCATGAACGTGCGCACGGCGTCGACGGCGTCCTGCTCGGGGTTCGCCGAGAAGCTGCCGAGGCACAGCGTGAGGCCGTGGTACGGGCTCGGGTGCAGGGCGAGGACCCGGGCGAGGTCCTCCTTCGTCGAGACGACGCGCGGCCACCCGAAGACGTCGAACGGCGGGTCGTCGGGGTGCACGCCCAGCCGGACGTCGGCCTCCTCGCACGCGGGCACCACGGCGTCGAGGAAGTAGCGGTAGTTCGCGTAGACGTCCTCGTGCGTCACCCCCTCGTACGCGGCGGACAGCTCCTCGAAGCTCGCGAGCCGCTCCGGCTCCCAGCCGGGCAGGGTCAGCCCGTGCGTGTTCGCCTCCATGTCCGCGATGAGGCTCTGCGGTGACATCGCGTCCACGACGGCCCGCTCGAAGAAGAGCGCGGTCGAGCCGTCGGGCAGCGGGTGCCACAGGTCGGTGCGCAGCCAGTCGAAGACGGGCATGAAGTTGTAGCAGACGACCTTCACGCCCGCGCGGCCCAGCCGGCGGATCGTCGTCACGTAGTTCTCGATCGCCTCGTCGCGGCTCAGCCCGAGCACGGTGCGGCCGAGCTTGATCGACTCGTGCACGTTGACCGACTCGACCACCTCGGCGTCGAAGGTGCGGGTGATGCCGCGCGCCCGGGCCTCGTCGGAGAGCCCGGTGATCCGCGCGACCTCCGCGTCGATCTCCGCCTGCTCCCACACCTCGCCCGCCTGCTTGTCGTGCAGGCTCCACACGATCGTCTCCACGCCCGGGATCTGCCGGACGTGGTCGAGCGTCACCGTGTCGTTGCCCTCGCCGTACCAGCGGAAGCCCATCTTCATCGCGTACCCACCTCGGTGTCGTGCGTGCGGGCCGCCACCGCGGCGGCCGCGTCGGCCAGGGAGTCGAGGGCGTTCGCGGGCACCTCGGGGAGCAGGCCGGGCAGGCGCACGAGCGCGCGAACCGCTGCGGCGTCGTCGGGCGCGGCGGCCACGACGGCGCGCAGCTCGTCGGCGCGCGGGTCGTCGAGCGCGCGCCCCGCCGCGGCCTCGGCCACGACGAACGCGGCCCACGCCGCGAGCGCCGCGACCACGCCGGGCGACGTCGCGCCCGCGGCGAGCCGGTCGGCCAGCGTGCCGCCCCAGCGCACGGGGATCTTCTGCGTGCCGTCCATCGCGACCTGGCGCGTGGTGTGCCCCGTTGCCGGGTTGGCGAAGCGCTCGAGCAGCCGCTCGGCGTAGGCGGCGAGGTCGACGCCGTCGGGGGCGGCGAGCGTCGCGAGGGCGTCCGCCTGCAGCGCGCGGGCGCCCGCGGCGAGCGCCGGGTCGGCGACGGCCTCGGCGAGGGTCGCGTACCCCGCGAGCGACCCCGCGTAGGCGAGGTAGGAGTGGGCGCCGTTGAGCAGCCGCAGCTTGGCGCGCTCGTACGGCGCGACGTCGGCGGTGAGCGTCGCCCCGCCCCGCTCCCACGCGGGCCGCGGCCCCGCGAAGCGGTCCTCGACCACCCACTGCAGGAACGGCTCCGCGACGACCAGGCCCTCGTCGCGCGCGCCGAGCAGCGTCTCGACCTGATCGCGCTGGGCGGGCGTCGTGGCGGGGACGATGCGGTCGACCATGCTGCACGGGAACGTCACGGACGCGGCGAGCCAGGCGCGCAGGGCGTCGCCCTCCGCGCCCGGGAGCGCGCCGTCGACGGCTTCGCCGACGAGGCGCGCGAGCACGCGCCCGTTGTCCGCGAGGTTGTCGCAGCTGAGCACGGTGAGCGGCGTCCCGCCCGCCCGACGGCGCGCGGCGAGCCCCCGGACGAGCAGCCCGATCGCGGTGCGGGCCGGTGCGGTGCCGGCGTCGTCCGCGGCCGGCGCGGCGCCGGCCGCCTCCTCGGCCGCGAGCACGTCGAGGTCCGCGCGCACGGCGTCGACGTCGAGGCGCCCGTCGGCGCGGCGCGCGTACCCCTTCTCGGTGATGGTGAGCGTCACGACGTGCGTCGTCGGCGCGGCGAGCGCCGCCAGGACGCGCGGCGTCTCCTCGGCGGGCCACGCGACGTCGGTCACGGACCCCACGACGCGCGGGGACGCCCCGTCGGGCCCGACGGTCAGCACCGTGTACACCCCGCCCTGGGGCCGGAGCTGGTCGCGGACCGAGGCGGAGCGCTGGGTCACGCCGAGGATCCCCCAGACCGTCTCGCCCGTGGCGCGGGCGGCGTCCTCGGTGACCACGGCCTGGTGCGCGCGGTGGAACGCGCCGATGCCCAGGTGGACGATCCCGACCTGCGTCGGGCGGACGGGCGCGGGCGCGAGGGCGGGGTGCGCGTCCCGGTGCAGGCGCGCGCGGGCCGGGGTCGTCGCGCCGGGCGGTGGCGCGTCCGGCGGGCTCGGGACGACGGTCGGGACGGTCACGCGGCCTCCAGCGGCTCGACGGGTCTCGGGACGGCGACGGGCGCCGTCGGGCAGGGCCGCGGTCGACCGCGGACCCTGGTCGTGCGAACGATTGTAGCCACGGCAGGAGCAGTGGGGGCGACGCCTGCGACGTCAGGGTGCAAACGTTCGCAGAATCTCGTCGCCGATCTCGGCGGGACGCACCGTCCGGCCCGTCGCGGCGGCGTCGCGGATCGCGCACAGCAGCCGGACCGTCTCCACCGCGTCCGCGACCCCGACGGGGGGCGGCGCCTCCCCGGCCACGGCCGCGAGCACCCGCTCCCACTGGGCCAGGTGGCCCACGTGGCCGATCGCGAGCGGGTCGGCCGCGCCGCCCGCCGCGCTCCCGGACGCCGGGGCGGGCACGCCCGGCACGTCCCAGCGGACCACCTCGTCCTGGGCGAGCTCCACCGACCCGCGCGAGCCGTGCAGCAGGACCGTGGCGGGGAACCCCGGGGGCGTCGCCGTCGTCGTCGTGACGACGCCGAGCGCGCCGGACGCGAGGCGCAGCGTCGCGACGGTCGTGTCCTCGGCGCCGGACGGGCGCGCGAGCGTCCCGGACTGCGCCGTGACCGACTCGACGGGGCCGCACAGCCAGCGCAGGAGGTCGACGTTGTGCACGCCCTGGTTCATGAGCGACCCGCCGCCCTCCTCCGCCGCCGAGCGCCACGCCGCCGCGGCGTAGTAGTCGTCGTCGCGGTACCAGGGCACGTGCGTCGCGACGAGCCGCAGCTCGCCGAGCGCGCCGTCGTCGAGCGCGCGCCGCAGCGCCTGGTGCTGGGGCTCGAAGCGCCGCTGGGAGATCATCGAGACGACGAGGCCGCGCTCGCGCGCCGCCCGCTCGACGCGCAGCGCGTCCTCGACCGTCACCGCGAGCGGCTTCTCCACGACGACGTGCCGCCCGGCCTCGAGCGCCGCGAGCGCGAGCCGCGCGTGGCTCCCGCTCGGCGTGCAGACCGCCACGACGTCGACGCCCTCGTGGTGCAGGACCTCCTCGGGCGTCACGTGCGCCGCGCGCCCCGCCGGGGTCTCGTCGTCGGAGAGGGGCGCGGCGCCGCTGTACGCGACGAGCCGCGCCCGGGGCGCGAGGTCGCGCAGCGCCCGCGCGTGCAGCACGCCGATGCTGCCCATGCCGACGACGCCGACCCCGACGCCCGCCCCGGGCTCGCGCACGTGCCCGCTCACTCGGCGACGTGGCTGGCGCCGAGCAGGTCGCGCAGCCGCTCGGCGGCACCCGTGAACCGCGGGTCGACGAGGGTCGTCCCGTAGTCGCGCTCGTCGGGCAGGCCGGGCTCGAGGATCTCGACGATCCGGCCCGGGCGCGGGCTCATGACGACGATCCGGCTCCCCAGGAACACGGCCTCCGGCACGGAGTGCGTGACGAGCACGATCGTCGTGCCCGTCTCGCGCCAGATGCGGTTCATCTCGATGTTCATCTGCTCGCGCGTCAGGGCGTCGAGCGCGCCGAACGGCTCGTCCATGAGGAGCACCCGGGGCTCGTGCAGCAGCGCCCGGCACAGCGCGACGCGCTGCTGCATGCCGCCGGACAGCTCGTGCGGCAGCGCCTTCTCGAAGCCCGTGAGCCCGGTCAGCGCGATGAGCGCGTCGGCGCGCTCCTGGGCCCGGCGCCGGTCCATGCCGCGCATCTCCGCCTGGAGCAGGATGTTCTTGCGCACCCCGCGCCACTCGAGCAGCGCCGAGCGCTGGAACGCGAAGCCGATGTCGCGCTGCGGGCGCGTCACGGTCTCGCCGTGCAGGCGCACGTCGCCCTCGGTGTAGGCGGTGAGGCCCGCGACGATCTTCAGCAGCGTCGACTTGCCGCAGCCCGACGGCCCGACGATCGTCACGAACTCGCCCGCCCGGACGGTGAGGGAGACGTCGTCCAGCGCCACGGTCTCGGACCGCTTGGACGTGAACCGCATCGTGAGGTCGCGGACCTCGATGATCGGCTCGGTGCCGGTGGGCGCGGCGGGAGCGGCGAGCTCCGGCGCGGCCGTCACAGGTCGGCCCCGAACGAGCCGTCCCAGAAGTCGGCCGGCGTCGTGCCGCCGTCGAAGTCCGTGTTCTCGGACAGGAACGTCAGGGTGTCCGTCCACTGCTGCTCCGAGTTCACTCCCGGCGCCGGGGCGTCGTCGAGCCCGAGGAGCTCGATCGTCGCGGCGAGCTGCGCCGCCAGGACGGCCTCGTCGGGTGCCTGCTCGGCGCCCGCGGCCATCGCCGCGACCGCCGCGTCCGGGTCCTCGGACGCCGCGAGGAACGAGCGCGACGTCGCGCGCACCATCGCCTCGACGAGCTCCGGGTCCTCCGCGATGAGCGCCTCGTTCGCCACCAGCCCGGTGCCGAGGAGGTTCATGCCGAAGTCCGCGAACGGGAGCGCCTCGACCTCCTGGCCCGTCTGGTTCTCGATCGTCGGCGCCTGGTCGTGGTGGAAGCCCTGGATCGCGTCGACCTTGCCCTCGATGAGCGCGGCGATCTTGCCCGCGGCGTCGACGTTGACCACGTTCACGTCCGCCGGGTCCACGCCGTTGAGCTCGAGCCACGCGGGGAACGTGCCGTACATCGCGTCGCCGGGCGTGCCGCCGACCGTCTTGCCCACGAGGTCCGCGGGCTCGGAGATCCCCTGGTCGGCGAAGAACTCCACCGAGCTCGGACCGGTCTGCAGGAAGACGCCGACGCTGCGCACCGGCATGCCCGAGCTGATCGCGTTGGCGAGGGGCGGGGTGTCCGCCCACCCGAAGTCGGTGTTGCGCTGCGCGACCTGCTGCACCGTGTTCCCGGAGCCGTTCCCGGGCTGGATCGTGAGGTCGATGCCCTCCTCCTCGAAGATGCCCTCCTCGACCCCGTGGTAGAACGCCGCGTGCTCCCCGTAGGGCACCCAGTTGAGCGTCACGGTCACCTCGGCGAGGCCGCCGTCACCGCCCCCGGCGTCCGACGGGTCGGACTGCCCGCAGGCCGCCGTCCCTGCCACCACGACGCCGGCCACGGCCAGCGAGACTGCGAACTTTGCACCGCGCATGGGAAGAGCCCTTCTGCTCGTGCCGCCTCGTCGTCGGGGCGGCGGGAGAAACCGGTGGGTCTGCGGGCGCGCGCCGGGCGCCGCCCGGTGCGTCAGGAGGACGCGAGGACGAGGTTCCCGCGCCGCGAGGCGTGCCACGGGATGAGGAGCCGCTCCATGAGCTCGACGAGGAGGAACAGCACGACGCCGATGAGCGACATGAGGATGAGGTCGGCGAACAGCAGCGGCGCGTCGAGGTTGCCGCTCGCGAGGAGCAGCACGTACCCGAGGCCGCGGTCGGCGCCGACGAACTCCCCCACGACCGCTCCCACCACGGCGAGCGTCACCGCGACCTTGAGCCCGGACATGAGCTGCGGCAGCGACCCGGGGAAGCGGATCTTGCGGAACGTCTTCCAGCGCGACGCGCCCATGGTCGCCGACATCTCGAGGAGCTCGGGGTCGATCGAGCGCAGCCCCGCGACGGCCGAGACGACCACCGGGAAGAACGCGATGAGCACCGCGAGGACGATCTTGGGCGTCGCGCCGAACCCGAACCAGACCACGAGGATCGGGGCGATCGCGATCTTCGGGATGACCTGGGCGAAGAGGATCAGCGGGTAGAGCGACTTCTCCGCGGTCGGCGAGTAGACGAGGAGCACGGCCGTCGCGACGCCGATCACCGCCGCGAGCACGAACCCGACGACCGTCTCCATCGTCGTCACCCACGTGTGCTCGAGGAGCATGGGCCAGTCGGCGACCATGGTCTCCCACACGGCACCGGGCGACGGGACGAGGTACGCCGGGACGAGCTCGCGCCACGCGACGAACCACCAGACGGCGAACAGGGCCAGGAGCACGAGCGCGGGCCGCCAGGTCGCCGAGGCGACCGCGACGAGCCGGCTCCCGACCGTCCTCGCGCCGCGCGCCCCCGGACCGGGACGCCGGGGCGTCGCCGTGCGCGGTCCGGCCGCGGGCCGGGCGGGTCGCACTTCCTGGGCTGTCGTCATCGTGCGGTCCTCCATGGTCGTGGTCCTGGTGCGCGGCGGGACGTCCGGGGTCGGTGCGCCGGTCATCGGAACGCCACCCCCTCGGCGTCGAGGAGCGTGGTGAAGGCCTCCCAGGCCTCGGTGAACAGCTCGGGGCCCGAGAACCCGCCGAACGTGTGGGCGTCGCCGAGGTGCGGCTCCAGCGAGAAGAACCCGTCGAACCCGTCGTCGCGCAGGGCGCGGACGGTCTGCGGCACCTCGCCGTCGCCGCGCCCGGCCGGCACGACGGCGCCCGTCGCCGCGAGCGCGTCCTTCACCTGGACGTACTCCAGGTAGGGCCGCAGCAGCGCGTAGCCGTCGGTGAAGGGGCGCACGCCGACCTGGACGAAGTTCGCCGAGTCCCACGCGAGGGCCAGGTGCGGCGAGCCGACCGACTCCACGAGGTCGAGGCACCGCTGCGGCGTGTCCCCGTAGATGCCCTTCTCGTTCTCGTGCACCAGGACGACCCCCGCGTCGCGCGCCACGTCGGCGAGCGCCGCCATGCGCCGCAGCACGACGTCCCGCGACGCCGCCGGGTCGGACCCGGGGCGCACGAAGAACGAGAAGACGCGCACGTAGGGGGCCTCCAGCCGGCGCGCGACGTGCGCGGCGTGCCGCATGCGCCCGAGGTGGGCGTCGACGTCCTCGTCGGCGAAGACCTTGCCGACGGGCGACCCGATGCTCGAGACGCGCAGGTCGTGCCGGCGCAGCAGCCGCGCGACCTCGTCGAGCCGGTCGTCGTCGAGGTCCAGCACGTTGGTGTCCCAGGCGCTGCGGATCTCGACGAACCGCAGGCCGAGCTCGGAGGCCACGACGCACTGCGTCTCGACGTCGGGCGAGATCTCGTCGGCGAATCCCGAGAGCGTCCACATCGCGCGCCCTCCCTTCTGGTGTGCCCTCCCGGCGCGACGCCGCGGCCGGCGCCGGCCGCGGCCGTCGTCACCGGCCCGGGGAGGGGCTCGGGAGCGGGATCGGCGCGGGGTCCGGCGGGAGGAGGACGCGGGGTCGTACGGGACGGGGGTCGAGGTCCTGCGCACGGAGGTCGTTCTCGGTGCGCCTGGCATGGACAGTAGGTGCGGCCCCGCGCGGCGACAACGAGTTGCCATTTGTTGCACCTGACAGCGCTGGAGGGCGGGCGCCGCGGGAAGCGCCGGGACGTGCGGCGCGCGGCGCCCGGTCGCGCCGGGCGGCTCCGCGCGCACCCGGTTGCCGCCGGTTGCCACCGGTCGGCGCGGCGGCGGCACGGCCGGCGAGGAGGCCGGGACGCGGTCGGCGAGGCGGCCGCGTCAGGCGCCGGGGTCGGCGGGCGCGCCGAGGTCGACCGCGACGAGCCGGAAGCCGACGGACCGGACGGCGCGCAGCACCTCGCCGCGCAGGGGCTCGCTCGTCACGAAGGACAGGTCCGCGTGCGGCGCCTCGATGCGCGCGAGGTCGCCGTGGGGGTGGACCCGCAGGTCCTCCAGGCCGAGCCGGCGCAGCTCGCTCTCGGCCGCCTCGACCTGGACCGCGACGTCGCTCTCGCGCTCGCGGGACGGGCCGACCGGCGTCTCGAGCAGGTCGGCGGTGGGCGCCGACCGGTCGGTGCGCGTCATCGCCGCGGCCCGCGGGGCACGACCGTGGCGGCACCGGAAGGTCGGGGTCCGGGCCGGCGACGTGACGTCGTCGGGCTCCCGGACGCGTTCGCACGCGGGGTCACGGAGCCATTGGAGGCCCCTGCCCGGGGCCCGTCAAGGAGTTGCCGTCGGTTGCCACGGCGCGCCCGCCGCCGGGGCGCGGCGCCGACACGACGACGACAACCGGTTGTTGTCCAGCGCTGTCACGGGCGTTACAGTCCGAGCGCATGACCTCAGCCGGCAATGGTGCCAGCCCCACGATCTACGACGTCGCCCGCGCGGCCGGCGTCGCCCCCTCCACCGTGTCGCGCGCGTTCTCGCGACCGGGCCGCGTCAACGCGCAGACCGCGGAGCGCATCCGCCAGGTCGCGAGCGAGCTCGGCTACCGCACGAACCCGCTGGCCCGCGGGCTGCCCTCGGGCCGCACGTCGCTGCTCGGGATCGTCGTGGCCGACGTGACCAACCCGTTCTTCTTCGAGATCATCCGCGGCGCGGAGAAGACCGCCCGCGACGCCGGGTACACGCTGCTCATGGTGGACGCGCACGAGTCCGACGAGGCCGAGCGCCAGGCCCTCGACCGCACGCTCCCCCTCGTGGAGGGCATGATCCTCGCGACCTCGCGGCTGTCGGACTCCTCGATCCGGGTCGCCGCCAAGCAGCGGCCCACGGTCGTCATGAACCGGCACATGACCGACGTCCCGAGCGTCCTCACGGACAACGCCCAGGGCATGCGCAGCGCCGTCGAGCACCTGGCCGGGCTCGGGCACACGAGCCTCGCCTACGTCGCGGGGCCGGAGGCGTCGTGGGCCGACGGCATGCGCTGGCGCGCGTTCCGCGAGGCCACGCGCGAGATCGACGTGCAGGCGCGCCGCATCGGCCCGTTCGCGCCGACGCTCGCGGGCGGCCTGTCCGCGGCCAAGGCGCTCGTCCGGCACGCCGCCACGGCGGCCGTCGCGTACAACGACCTCATCGCGATCGGCGCGATGCGCGGCATGCGCCGGTTCGGCGTCGAGGTCCCCCGCGACATGAGCATCGTCGGGTTCGACAACATCTTCGGCTCCGACTTCTGCACCCCGCCGCTCACGACCGTCGCCGCGCCGCTGCGGCACTTCGGGTCGTTCGCCGTCCAGCGCCTCCTCGCGCAGCTGCGCTCGGCCCCCGCGCCGGCCGCCGGGCCCACGCTGCTCCCGGCCAAGCTCGTCGAGCGCGGCTCGACCGGCCGCCCCGCCTGACCGCGCGCGGGTGCGGGGCGCGCACCGGCACGACAGGTGCAACAAGTGGCAACTCGTTGCCCGGACGGCGAGCGCCCCCGGATAGTGACGGCACAGCGCACCGATGCGCGCCCTGTGCACGGTCCCGGACACGCACGGTCCTCGATGGAGAGGCAGGCTGATGGAACACCCCTCGAACCCCGTACCACCCCCGCACGCCGCGACCCGGCGCAGGCGACGGCGCGCCGTCGTCGCGACGCTCGCCGCGCTCGCCGTGCCCTCCGGCGTGCTCACGGCGCAGGCGGTCCCGACCCCGGTGCCGGCCGTCGTGTCCGCGCAGGACATCCGGCCCCAGGAGCCCGGCGTGACGCTGCGCGTCTTCGACGTCCAGGTCATCCTCGACGACTACTGCACGCTCAAGCCCGGGCAGACGCCCAACGTCGACAAGATCATGCCGACGATCGACTGGACCACGGCGGCCGACTTCGGGCTCACGGACAAGTTCGTCACCGAGGTGACGGGGTACCTGAACGTCCCCGAGGCCGGCACGTACGACTTCCGGATCACGAACGACGACGGTGCGCGGCTGCTGCTGGACGACGAGCTCGTGGTCGACCACCCGGGCCGCCACGGCGCGACGCCCAAGGAGGGTTCGATCGAGCTCGAGGCGGGCTACCGCGCGCTGCGCATCGACCACTTCGACGGCGAGTTCGACCAGCGGCTCAAGCTCGAGTGGCGCCCGCCGGGCGCGTCGGGCTACGTCGTCGTCCCGAACTCGGTGCTGAGCACCGACGCCGACGTCACGCGCGTCACCTCGCCCGGCCGCAAGGAGTGCGAGGGCGTCACCGAGGCTCCCGGCGACGGGCTGCCGCTCACCGAGGTCCACCCGGACTACACGCTCACCGACCTGCGCCCCGAGGGCTTCCAGCCCCAGGTGACGGGCATGGACTGGCTGCCCGACGGCCGTCTCGCGATCTCCACGTGGGGCGGGGACCGCCTCACGCAGCGCGGCGAGGTCTACCTGATCGACCACGTCCAGGGCGACACGGGGGCCGACGAGGTGACCTATACCAAGGTCGCGGAGGGCCTCACGGAGCCGATGGGCCTCGCGTACGTCGACGGCACGATCTACGTCTCGGAGAAGGACGGCCTCACCGCACTCGTCGACACCGACGGCGACGAGGTCGCCGACGAGTACGACACGTTCGCGACCTGGCCGTTCGGCGGCAACTACCACGAGTTCGCGTTCGGCCTGCTCTACGAGGACGGGTACTTCTACGTCACGACCGGCATCGCGATGGTGCCGGGCGGCAACTCGCTCGACCCGCAGCTCGCCGAGAACCGCGGCTCGGTCATGAAGATCGACAAGGAGACCGGCGAGGTCGAGTACGTCGCGGGCGGCCTGCGCACGCCCAACGGGCTCGGCTTCGGGGCCGACGGCGGCATGTACGTCACCGACAACCAGGGCGTCCGCATCCCGACGTCGAAGCTCGTGCGCGTCGAGGAGGGGGCGTTCTACAACCACTTCACGAACCCCGACGGCCCCTACGACGACCAGCCCGTCACCGAGCCCGTCCTGTGGATGCCCCACAGCGAGATCTCCAACTCGCCGAGCAACCCGGTCGTGCTCACCGAGGGCGTGTTCGCCGGCCAGATGGCGATCGGCGACGTCACCTACGGCGGCCTCCAGCGCGCCTACCTCGAGGAGGTCGCGGGCCAGGAGCAGGGCGCCGTGTTCCGCATGACGCAGGGCCTCGAGTCCGGCGTGAGCCGCACGAGCGTCGGGCCCGACGGCGCGATCTACGTCGGCGGCATCGGCTGGTCCGGCAACTGGGGCCAGGCGGGCAAGCTCTCCTACGGCCTGCAGAAGCTCACGTACGACGACAACACCGCGTTCGACATGCTCGAGATGCGCGCCGTCGAGGGCGGGTTCGAGATCGAGTACACGCAGCCGCTCTCCGAGGAGACGGCGCAGGACCTCGCCGCGAAGTACACCGCCGCGCAGTGGCGCTACGTCGCGACCCCGCAGTACGGGGGGCCGAAGGTCGACGAGGAGGACCTCGACATCACCGCCGCGACCGTGTCGGACGACCGGAGGACCGTGACGCTCGAGATCGACGGGCTGAAGCCCGGGCGGGTCGTCAACGTCCACTCCCCGCGCCCGTTCGCGTCCGAGAACGGCCAGGAGCTGTGGAGCACCGAGGCCTGGTACACGCTCACGCGCCTGCCGGACGGCTCGGTCGCCCCGCCCGTCTACGAGGCCGAGGCCGCCGACATCACCGGCGGCGCCGGCTGGAACAGCAACCACGCCGGCCACTCCGGCTCCGGGTTCGTCGACCGCAACTGGGAGCCCGGCGCGCAGACGACGTTCGCCGTCCGCACCGAGGAGGCCGGCCTGCACGACCTCGCGATCCGCTACGCCAACGGCCAGAACAGCGACCCCTCGCCGCTGCCGAGGAACCTGAGCCTCTACGTCAACGGCGAGAAGCTCAAGCAGGTCTGGTTCGACAGCACCGTCGCGTGGTCCACGTGGGCCACCCAGGTGGAGACCGTGCCGCTGCGCGAGGGCGCCAACACCATCACGATCCGGCACGACGACGACGACATCGGTCACGTCAACCTCGACAGCCTCACCGTCACGCCGACCGAGCGCATCACGCTGTTCGACGGCGACGACCTCGACGCGTGGGCGGCCGTCAACGGCGGCGGGCCCGCGACGTGGCCGATCGCCGACGGCTCCGTCGAGTCCTTCGGCGGCGACATCCGGACCAAGGAGAAGTTCGACGACTTCCGGATGCACGTCGAGTGGTACCAGCCGGAGCACGCCCCGACCCAGACGGGCCAGGCCCGCGGCAACAGCGGCGTCTACATCCAGGAGCGCTACGAGGTGCAGGTGCTCGAGTCCTTCGGCATCGAGCCGCCGAAGAACAACGACGCCGGCGCGATCTACCTCAAGAAGGCCCCGGACGTGAACGCCGCGACCCCGATGGGCACGTGGCAGACGTACGACCTCGAGTTCCGGGGCGCGCGCTTCGGCCCCGACGGCGCCAAGACCGAGGACGCCCGCATCACCCTCGTGTGGAACGGGCAGGTCGTGCACGACGACGTCGCCGTCGACGGGAAGACCGGCAACGGCAAGAACGAGGGTCCGACGTCGGGGTACATCAAGCTCCAGGACCACGGCGACCCGGGCCTCAACCCGCGGTTCCGCAACATCTGGATCGAGCGCCTCCCGAGCGTGGAGGAGCCCGCCCCGGAGGAGGTCGCCGTCACCGCGACCGCCGAGGTCCGGTGCCTCGCGGGCACGCCGTACGTCGCGGTGCGTGCGCTCAACGACGACACCGTCCCGCTGGACGTCGTCCTCGACACCCCTTTCGGGTCGAGGACCGTCACCGGCGTCGCGCCCGGCAAGAGCGCCTACCAGGCGTTCGCCGTCCGAGGCGTCGACGACCCGGCGGCCGGAACCGTGACCGTCACCGCTCGCCCGTCCGACACCTCCGACGAGCGGGAGACCGTCGCGACACCGGAGCACGGCCAGCCGACCTGCGGCTGACCGTCCCCGGTACGGACCCGGGGTCGTCCCGCGCACCGCGCGAGACGGCTCCGGGTCCGTCGTCGTCGGGGCCGGCCGAGGGACAACCCGCGGCCCCGCGAAGGAGAACCGAGGTCCGCCCGACGGCGCGTGGTCACCCGGGGTGGTCGGGGCGGGTGGTGGTGCCGCGTCTACCATCCGCCGCTCGTTCCTCGCGGCTCCCGCCAGACCCACCACGACGCGGCACCACCACCCACCCCTCCCGGCGTCCTCTCACCCTGGCCCGCACCCACCTCGAGAGCTCCCGTCGGCGGCAGGCGACACCGTCGTAGCGGCCACGCCTCCCCCGCGACCAACCGGTCCCCGTCACGCGACGGGGGACTCCGCGGCGGCCGCGCCGAGAGCGACGACGCACAGCGCGAGCACCACGCCACCCGGCCGGCCCTCTGCCTCGCGACCACGGCTCTACCTCGGCGGACCAGGCCTCTACGTCGCGCGACCACGGCTCTACCTCGCGCGACCAGAGCTCCACCTCGCGCGACCACGGGACTACCTCGCGCGACCAGCGGCTCTACCGCGGCGGACCGGCCCCTACGGCGACACGACCCGCCGGCACACCACCCGGCCGGGCGAGCCGACCGCCGAGCGGTGGGGGCGTCGTCGGATGCGAAGGGCGTCAGAGCCGCGCGCGACAAGCGAGGCCGACAGACCCGGGCGACGGCGCGGCAGCCCGAGCACCGGCGACGCCCCCACCGCGGACCCGACCACACGCGGCAGCCCGACCGACCAGAGCTCTACCTCGCGCGACCCCGGTTCTACCTCGCGCGACGCGGTTCTAGTTCGCGAGGGTGGGGGCCACCGCGGTGGAGGCGCGGACGACGAGCTCGACGGGCAGCTCGTCGGCGTCGCCGCTCGCGTCGGTACCGCTGTCGGCGTCGGACCGAGCCGGGCGGCGGGTGCCGAGGGTGGCGACGAGCCGGTCGACGGCGCGCGCGCCGAGGCTGGCGAGGTCGGTGCGGACGGTGGTGAGCGGCGGGGACGCGAGGGTCGCGACGAACGTGTCGTCGAACCCGACGACGCTGAGGTCGCGCGGGACGTCGACGCCGCGCTCGCGCAGGCGGGCGACGAGGCCGAGGGCGACGAGGTCGTTGTAGGCGAGGACCGCCGTCGCGCCGGACGCGACGACGAGGTCGGCGGCGGCGCGACCGCCCTCGACGCGCGGGCGGAACGACCCGACGGCGACGGTCTCGACGTCGGGGTACCGCTCGTGCGCGGCGGCGAGGCCTGCCCGACGGCGCGCGTCCGACCACGACCGGTCGGGCCCGCCGACGTACGCGACGCGGCGGTGCCCGAGCGCGCGCAGGTGCTCGACGGCGAGCACGACGCCGTGCGCGTCGTCCGACGACACGGCGGGCACGCCGTCGATGCGGAGGTTCACGAGCACGACGGGCGCGCCGCGCGCGGCCTCGAGGTCGGCCTCGACGGCGCGCGGCGAGCAGAGCACGAGCCCGTCGGTCTGCGAGCGCAGGCCGGTGACGAGCTCGGTCTCGAGCGCGGGGTCCTCCCCCGCGTCGACGACGAACACGGCGTGGCCGGTCCGGCGCGCGCGGGCCTGCACACCCTTGGTGATGGACGCGAAGTAGGGGTTCTCGAGGTCGGGCACGAGGAGGCCGAGCGCGCCGGTGCGCCCGGCGCGCAGCCCGCTCGCGGCGCGGTTCGGGCGGTAGCCGAGGCGGTTCGCGACGGCGACGACGCGGTCCCGCGTCTCGGGGGCGACGCGCTCGGGCTCCGCGAGCGCGCGCGAGACCGTCGAGATGGACACCCCGCTCTCGCGGGCGACGTCACGGACGGTGACCACGGCTGCCTCCTCGACGCTCGGCTCCCTCGGGACGGGTGCTGCGAACGATTGTAGCGGCACGATTCCTTAGGCATCGGAGGTCAGATGGCGTAGCATGCAAACGTTCGCAACGACGCCTCTGGAGGAACCCGTGACGAGCACGGCCCACCGTGAACCGACCACCGCGACGGCGCCGTGGTCACTGCACCCCGACCGCGCGCTCCCCGCGGACCCGGTGCTCCGCCCGCTCGCCCGCGAGGTCTACGCCGCGACGCGCGACCTGCCGATCGTCTCGATGCACGGGCACGTCGACGCGGCCCTCCTCGCCGACGACGCGCCCTTCGGCGACCCCGCCGGGCTGTTCGTCACGCCCGACCACTACCTCGTGCGCATGCTCGTCGCGCAGAGCACGTCGCCGCACGGGTCGCCCGGCGTGCGCGGCGTGCAGGACCTCGGCGTCGCGCCCGTGCCCGGCGCGCCCGCGGGCACGGCACCGGCGGAGACGGACCCGCGGGAGATCTGGCGCCGGTTCTGCTCCGGCTGGCACCTCTACCGCGGCACGCCCACGCGCTACTGGCTCGAGCACGCGCTCGTCGAGGTCTTCGGGGCGCCGGTGAAGCCGTCCGCCGCGACGGCCGACGCGCTCTACGACCACCTCGTCGACCGCCTCGCGCGCCCCGAGTTCCGGCCCCGCGCGCTCTTCGAGCGGTTCGGCCTCGAGGTCCTCGCGACGACCGACCCCGCGCAGTCGCCCCTCGCGGACCATGCGCGCCTGGCCGCCGACGGGTGGGGCGCGCGCGTCGTGCCGACGTTCCGGCCGGACCCGCTCCTGCACGTCGACCGCGCCGACTGGACGACGCAGGTCGCCGAGCTCGGCGCGGCGGCGGGCGCGGACGTCGTCGACTACCGGTCCTACCTCGACGCGCTGCGCGCGCGCCGCGCCGCGTTCGTCGCCGCGGGGGCCCGCGCGACCGACCACGGGCACCTCCTCGCGGACACGACGCCCCTCGACGACGCGGACGCTGCCCGCATCCTCGACCGTGCGCTCCGCGGCGAGGCGACCGCCGCCGACGCGCAGGCGTTCTCCGCCCACATGCTCTTCCAGATGGCCGCGATGTCGGCCGACGACGGGCTCGTCATGCAGCTCCACCCGGGCGTCCTGCGCGACCACTGCGCCGGCGTCGTGCAGGCCTACGGCCCCGACAAGGGCTACGACGTCCCCGAGCGCACCGAGTACGTGCGCGCGCTGCGTCCCGTGCTCGAGGCGTTCGGCCACCACCCGGGCTTCCGCATGATCGCGTTCACGGTCGACGAGACGACGTTCTCGCGCGAGCTCGCGCCCCTCGCGGGCGTGTACCCGGCGCTGCGGCTCGGGGCGCCGTGGTGGTTCCTCGACACGCCCGACGGCATGCGGCGCTTCCGCGAGGCCGCGACGGACACGGCCGGCTTCTACAACACGAGCGGCTTCGTGGACGACACGCGCGCGTTCTGCTCCGTCCCGGCGCGTCACGACCTCGCGCGCCGCGTCGACGCCGGCCACCTCGCACGCCTCGTCGCCGAGCACCGCCTCGACCTCGACGAGGCCGTCGAGACCGCCGTCGACCTCGCCTACCACCTGCCCCAGGCCGCCTACCCGCCGCCGGGTGCCTGAGCCCGACGCCCGCCGCACGCCCCGGTCGCACGGCCCGCCCGCGCACCCCCGCACGTCCCGTCCCCCGAGGAGACACCCCGTGACCACCCCGGACCACCCGTCCGTGCACCCCGCCTGGCTGCCCGACGCCGCGACCGCCGTCCTGCGCGACCGGACCGTGCGCGTCGTCGGCGACGGGCCGCTCGCCCGGACCGTGCGCGACGAGGTGCGGCGCGCCGGCGCGACCCTCGTCGAGGGCGACGGCGCCGACGTCGTGCTCCACGACACCGGGACCGTCCCCGGCGGCGAGGGGTTCGTCGTCGAGCAACGCGACGACCGCCTGGACGTCCTGGCCGACGACGACGCGGCGCTCGTCCACGCCTGGTTCCACGTGGTGCGCACCGGCGCGTCGCGCCGCGGGGCCGGGCGGCACGAGCCCGCGCACGCGCTGCGCATGCTCGACCACTGGGACAACGTCGACGTCCACCCCGTCATGGGGCAGGTCGAGCGCGGGTACTCCGGCGGGTCGATCTTCTACGCGGACGGCCGCGTGCGCGAGGACCTGTCGCGCGTCGAGCAGTACGCGCGCCTCGTCGCCGCGACGGGCGTGAACCGCGTCGCGATCAACAACGTCAACGTGCACGCGCGCGAGGCGCGCCTCCTCACGGACGACCTGCCCGACGTCGCGCGGGTCGCCGCCGCGTTCCGGCCCTGGGGCGTGCGCGTGCACCTCTCGGTGAGCTTCGCGTCGCCCGTCGTGCTCGGCGGCCTGCCGACGTCCGACCCGCTCGACCCGGCCGTGCAGGCGTGGTGGGCGGACGCCGTCCGGCACGTGTACGACGTGATCCCCGACTTCGGCGGGTTCGTCGTCAAGGCGGACTCCGAGGGCCAGCCGGGACCGTTCGCGTACGGGCGCGACCACGCCGACGGCGCGAACCTCCTCGCCCGGGCGCTCGCCCCGTTCGGCGGCACCGTGCACTGGCGCGCGTTCGTCTACGACCACGTCCAGGACTGGCGCGACCGCTCGACCGACCGGGCGCGCGCCGCGTACGACCACTTCGCGCCGCTCGACGGCCGGTTCGACGACAACGTCGTGGTGCAGGTCAAGCACGGTCCGATGGACTTCCAGACGCGCGAGCCCGTCTCGCCCGTGCTCGCCGCGATGCCGCGCACGCGCCTCGCGCTCGAGCTCCAGGTCACGCAGGAGTACACCGGCCAGCAGCGGCACGCGTGCTACCTCGGCCCGTGGTGGAGCGAGATCCTCGGGTTCCGGCCGTGGGGCGGCGGCACGTCCTCGACGGTGTCGTCCACGGTGCCGCCCACGGTGTCCGACGTCGTCGGCGGGGCCGGTCCCGACGCCGCGCCGGCCGTCGTGGCCGCCCGGGGCGGCGGCGTCGCGGCGGTGTCGAACGTCGGCGACGACCCGTTCTGGACGGGGCACCCGCTCGCGCAGGCCAACCTCTACGCGTTCGGCCGGCTCGCATGGGACCCGACGCTCGACGCGGTGGACCTGCTCGACGAGTGGGTCTCGCTGACGTTCGCCGGGACGGGCACCGACGACGGGACCGCGACCGGAGGCGTGGACCCGGTCGTGCGGGAGACGGTCCATCGCGTGCTCGACCGGTCGTGGGCGACCTACGAGTCGTACACGGCGCCGCTCGGCGTCGGCTTCATGGTGCGACCGGGCCACCACTACGGGCCGGACGTCGACGGGTACGAGTACACCCCCTGGGGCACCTACCACTTCGCCGACCGGGACGGCATCGGCGTCGACCGCACGCGCGCGACCGGGACCGGGTTCACCGGGCAGTACCCGGCGCCCTGGCGCGACGTCTACGAGTCGCTCGGCTCGTGCCCCGACGAGCTCGTGCTCTTCTTCCACCACGTGCCGTACGGGCACGTGCTGCGCTCGGGGACGACGGTCGTGCAGCACGTCTACGACACCCACTTCGCGGGCGTCGACGAGGTCGACGCGGTCGCCGCCGCGTGGGCCGGTGTCGAGGGCCGCGTCGCCGACGACGTCTTCACGCGCGTCACCGAGCGCCTCGCGGAGCAGCAGCGGTCCGCGCGCGAGTGGCGCGACCAGCTCTGCACCTACTTCCTGCGCAAGTCCGGGGTCCCCGACTCGCACGGCCGCACGATCTACTGAGGCCCCGCGCTCCCGCGCGTCGGGCGCGCGTCGCGCACGCGTCGCGCACGCGTCGCGCACGCGTCGGGCACGCGTCGGGCGCGCGTAGGGCGCGCGTCGCGCACGGGCGGGTCCGACGGCCGAGCATGCGGTTGGCTCCCGCCGAACATGTGGGTGTCTCTCGTTTCACGCACGAAACGGGAGACACGCACATGCTCGGCCCCACCGACTCCTGGCCCGCCGAACATGTGGTTGATCTCCGACCCCGCGCCTGCCCCGCGCCGAGCATGCGGTTGGCTCCCGTTCCGAGGCCGAATCGGGAGCCAACGGCATGTTCGCCCGGCACCTTCCGCATGCTCGACGGCGCACGGCGGGCTCGACGACGGGCGCGACGGTCGACGACGCACGGCGGGCTCGACGACGGGCGCGGCGGTCGACGGGGGCGACGGTCGACGGCATGCGCCGGCGCGGCGGCCGGGTTGGGCTACGCGGGGTCCTCGCGCAGCACGACGACGTCGGTCGGCTCGAGGTGCAGCGTCTCGCCGCGCTCGACCCGGCGACCCGTGAGGAGGTCGGTGCCGGACGCGTGCGCGGCGACGTCGACCGCGACGAGCGCGTGGTTGAGCACGAACGCCGTGCGCACGCCGTCGCGGGCACGCACGGCGAGCTCGACGTCCGCGACGTCGGCGTACGGGCCCACGAGCCCGTGCCGGTCGAGCACGCGACGCACGACCCACGCGAGGCCCGTCGCGTCGAGCCCCGTCCCGACGTACCACGCCTCCCCCACCGGGACGCCGCCGGCCGCAGCGTCGCCGAGCCGCCCGTCACCGACCGGCACGCGGTGCCGGGTCACGGCCGGCGTCCCGGCGTAGAACTCGGCGCCGTACGTCCCGACGACGTCGGCCCCCTCCGGCACGAGGAGCTCCATGACGAGCTCGGCGTCGGACACGACACCCGCCCCGTCACCGTCGACCCCGTCGCCGTCGACCCCGTCGCCGTCGGCCCCGTCGCCGATTCCGCCGTCGCCGATTCCGCCGTCGCCCCCGTCCGCGCCGTGGCCATCGTCGCCCACGTCGGCCCCATCGACCCCGTCGCCGATTCCGCCGTCGACCCCGTCGGCCCGGTCGTCCGGGTCGCGCAGGGTCACGGGGTTGACGACGCCCGGCTCGGCGGAGTCGGTCTCCTCGACGCGCACGCCGAACAGGCCGGCGAGCGGGCCGGGCGCGTCCATGAGGAACGCGTTGTCGTCCTCGTCGACCCGGCCCGCCCAGAACGACGTGACGACCGTGCCGCCGCGTGCGGCGACGGCCGAGAGGCGCTCCGCGACGTCGCCCGTGAGCAGGTGCAGCATGGGTGCGACGACGACGTCGTACCGCGAGAGGTCGGCGGTCACGGGCACGACGTCGACGTCGGCGTTCGCCTGCCAGAGCGCCTCGTAGTAGCCGAGCACGGTCGGCACGTAGCGCGCGTGCCGGTTGAAGCCGTCGGTCATCTCGGCGGCCCACCACGAGTCCCAGTCGAACAGGAGCGCGACGCGCGCGGGCGTGCGCGCGCCGGTCACGGCGTCGCCGAGCCCGCGCAGCTCCTCCCCGAGCGCGGCGACCTCGCGGAACGCGCGCGTGTCCGTGCGACCCGCGTGGTCGAGGACGGCGCCGTGGTACTTCTCGCACGCACCCTTCGACTGGCGCATCTGGAAGTACAGGACGGCGTCCGCGCCGTGGGCGACGGCCTGCCACGACCACAGCCGCAGCACTCCCGGGCGCTTGACCGGGTTGACGTCGCGCGAGGCGGTGATGGTCGGCGTCTGCTCCATGACCCAGAACGGCGCGCCGTCCTTGAGCCCACGCATGAGGTCGTGCGCGAGGGCCATGCGCGCGTGCTCGCGCTGCCCGGGCGGGTAGTTGTCCCACGACGCGAAGTCGAGGTCGTCGGCCCAGCGGTGGTAGTCGAGGGGGCGGAACATGCCCATGAAGTTCGTCGTGACGGGCGTTGTCGCGTCGTGCGCGCGGATGCGCGCCTTCTCGTCGCGGAAGTTCTGCAGCATCGCGTCGGACTGGAACCGGCGGTAGTCGAGCGTGATGCCCTGGAACGCGGTGTGGTCGGGCCCGCGCCAGTGCTCGCTGAGCACGTTGGGCGGCACGACCTGCTCCCAGCCGGAGAACTCGTGGGACCAGAACGTCGCGTTCCACGCCGCGTTGAGGCGCTCGAGCGTGCCGTAGCGCGCGCGCAGCCAGTCGCGGAACCCGGCGGCGCACAGGTCGCACCAGCACCCGCCGTCGAACCCGCCGTACTCGTTGCCCACGTGCCACGCGACGAGCCCGGGCGTCCCGGCGTACCGCTCGGCGACCCGGCCCGCGAGCTCGGTCGAGAGACGCCGGTACACGGGCGAGCTCGGGCACGCGTTGTGCCGCTGCCCGTACACGTGCCGCCGGCCCTGGAAGTCGGTGCGGTTGACCTCGGGGTGGCGGTGTGCGAGCCAGGGCGGGAGCGCGCCGGTGCCGGTCGCGAGCACGATCCGGCGCCCGCCCTCGACGGCGCGCGCGACGATCTCGTCGAGGCGCGAGAAGTCGTACACGTCCTCGGCGGGCTGGAGCGAGGACCACGCGAACACGGAGAGCGTCACGGTGTCGATCGCGGCCTTGTCGAACGCGGCGTAGTCCTCCTCCCAGACGGGCCGGGGCCACTGCTCGGGGTTGTAGTCGCCGCCGTAGAGGATCTTGTCGGTCGCGGGCAGGTGGGCGGGCGTCATGACGGAGCTCTCCTCGTCGGGGACGGTGGTCGGGCGGGCGGGCACGCCGTCAGGCGGCCTCGGTCGTGAAGCGGGCGCGGACGTCGTCGAGCATCCGCCGGTCGTTGCGGTACCAGCACCACACCCACGCCCCGCCGACGACCGCGAGGACGGCGTCGGTGGCGAACCACGCGACGCCGCTCGCCGCGACGAGCAGGGACACGACGCCGAGCGAGACGAGCGGGAACCGGCCGAGGTAGTGGGCGGCGAGGCGCGCGACGTCGCGCGTGCGGAAGGAGAAGACGGTGGCGATCGCGACGGCGTGCAGGGCCCACACGGCGACGAGCACCGCGACGACGACCAGGACGCCGGCGTACGCGGGACCCACGCCCGCGGCGTCGGCGTTCGCGAGCACCGCGGCGACGACCGCCAGCACGACGAGCGCGGGCACCCACAGCCGCAGGACGTCGAGGGCGCCGAGGCGGTAGCCGCGCCAGAACACGCGCGCGGGCACGACCTCGTCGGCGCCCTCGCGCGCCCGCACGGCGTACAGCGCGGCGGACAGCGCCGGGCCGAGCGGGACGGCCGCGAGCGCCGCGAGCGGCGCGTTGGACGCGGAGCGGTCGAGCAGCAGGAGCAGGACGAGCGTGGGCAGCGCCGCGAGGCCGAGCAGCGCCGTGACGACGACGTACCAGTAGACGAGCGCGGTGGCCCGGCCGAGCGGGCCGTGGCCGAGCTCGCCGGGGACGTGCGCGCCCGCGGTCTCCGGGGCCATCAGGCGCTCCCCTCCCGTCCGAGGATGCGGTCGTCGTCGAGCCACGGCGGCGTCTCGTCGTGCACGGGGTCGATCTCGACGAGCGTGACCTCGTGGCGTGCGAGGGTGAGCACGAGGTCGACGCGGCCGTCGGCGACGGGCAGCGACGTGAGCGAGCGCGCGGGCTCGGCCGCTTCGTGCAGGAGGTCGAGCTGGCGCGACGTCGGCGACGCGGGGCGTCCGAGGTGCTGCCACGCGGTGAACGCGTTGCCGTCGGTCTCGTTGACGACGCTGCGGTGCACGGACGCGCGACCGGCCGTGCCCGACCCGACGGGGACGGAGAGCCGCACCTCGTGCCGCGCGGGCTCGACCGGGTCGTCGGTGCCGCCCACGGGCTGCCAGGCGAGCACGGTGACGCGCCCGGACCGGTCGCGCGTGACGAGGTGGTCGTCGCCGCGCGCGAGGACGTCGGAGCCCATGCGGGCCATGAACGCGTAGAGGTGGTAGGTGGGCTTGCGCACCTGGCGGTGGGCGAGCATGCCGAACCCGCCGTGGAAGATCGCGGTGGGGATGTTCTCCTCCTCGAAGACGTCGCAGAACGTCCAGTAGGAGAAGGAGTCCACCACGTCCCCGCCGGCCGCGAGGACCGGGGCGAGGTAGGCCGCGTTGTACGCCGTGTCGTGCACCGGGTTGTCGGGGCGGTAGCTCGTGTTGAACTCGGTGACGTGCGCGGGCAGGCCGGCGAGCCGCGTGCCGGCGAGCAGCTCGCGGGGCCGGGCGAACTGGTCGAGGAGGTCCTGGGGGCGCCGCAGCGTCTGGTAGACGCCGAACGGCACGTGCTGCGCGGGCCCGCTCGTGTACGCGTGGAACGACACGAAGTCGCACGGCAGGTCGCGCGCGGCGACGGCGTCGGCGAACGGCGCCCACCAGTCGTCGGCGCCGGGCGAGACCGCCGGGCCGCCCACCTGGAGGTCGGCGTCGACGTCCTTCACGGCGTGCACGGTCGCCTCGTAGAGCCGCAGGTACGCCTCGCGGTCGGCCCCCTCCCAGAAGTGCACGAGGTTCGGCTCGTTCCACACCTCGACGGGCCACGTGCGGACCTCGTCGATCCCGTACCGGTCCACGAGGTGGCGCAGCACGGCCGCCACGAGCGCGGCCCACTCGCGGTGGTCGCGCGGCGGGGTGACGTTGCCCTTCCACCAGAACACCGTTTGGTCGCCGGACGCGAGCCCGGTCGGCATGAACCCGAGCTCGAGGAACGGCTTGACCCCGAGCGACAGGTAGGCGTCGACGACCTGGTCGACGTAGGTGAAGGCGTACCGCGTGCCCCGGTACCTCGTCGTCGGCCCGGCGACGTCGTACGGGCGGTGGACCCCCACGTCGTCGGACAGCAGGCCGTGGCCCCGGATGTACCGGAACCCGATCTCGGCCTGCGCGATGGCGAGGGACTCCTGGTAGTCCTGGCGCAGCGCGAGGTTGAAGCGCCCGGTGCCGACGCACGTGCGCCACGCGTCGGACAGGACGGCGACGGGCTGGGACGGGACGACGGTGGTCACGGATCGGGCTCCCGGTGGTGTCGGGGTCGTGCGGGTGGTCGTGGCCGGCTCCGGGGCCGCCGCCGCCCGGTGGGGCGACCGGGCGGCGGCGGGGTGCGGGGCCGACGGGCGGCGCGGTGCGCCGGGCGGCGTCAGCCGTCCTGGCGGGCGAGCGCCGCGTTGTACGTGTCGACGAGCTGCGTGGCGCCCAGGCCGTCGAGCTCGGCGACGTACGCGTCCCACTCGCTGAGCGGGCGCTGGCCGGTGACGAACGCGGCCGTGGCCGCCATGACGGCGTCCTTGAGCTGCGTGTCGAGGAGCGACGTCTGCTCGAGCTCGAGCTCGTCGAGGCCGGCGGACGGCGTGACGGGCAGCGTCTCCTTCTTCGCGAGCACGGCGTCCGTCCACTCCTTGATCTCGTCGGACATCACCGACTGGAGCAGGTCCTTGGAGGAGCCGTTGGCGAGGAGGAAGGCGCCGTTGCTGTACCCGAAGTCGGCGTTGAGCTTCTTCGGCGCGTCGGGGTTGAGCGCGTTCCAGCCGACGTCGGCCTGCAGGGCCCGGACGCCGGAGCCGTCCTTCGTGTACGTCTCGCCCTCGATGCCCCACTGGGCGAACTCGATGCCCTCGTCGGAGTAGTACAGCCAGTCGACGAACTGCAGGAGCGCCTTGAAGTGCGGCTGCTCGGCGGCGTCGCTGGAGATCATGAGGCCGGACGACAGGCGGCTGCCGGCGAGCCAGCCGCCGAACGGGCCGTCGGGCAGGACGATCATGCGCAGGGGCACGTCGGCCTCGCCCGCGTCGGCGAGCTTCTGCCGGTAGGCGCTGATCTCCTGCGTGTTGCCGGAGATCGCCGCGACCTTGCCGGAGAGCAGCTTCTGGATCGCCTGGTCGTCGTTCTGCGTGATCTCGGGGTCGAGCGAGCCGTCGGCGACGAGGCCCGCGACGTACGTCACGAGGTCCTTGTAGCCGTCGGTCGTCCCGGTGAACTCGAACTCCCCGCTCTCGGGGTCCCACCACGTGTTGCTGTAGCCCCAGCCGCCGCTCGTGCCGAAGTTCGGCGCCATGTACTGCAGGCTCGCGCCGAGCGGCGTCGTGTCCGTCCAGCGGTCCGTCATGCCGTACGACAGCTCGGGGTTCGCGGCCCGGACCTGCTCGAGCTGGTCCGCGAACTCGTCCCAGGTCTGCGGGTCCTCGGTGATGCCGGCCTTCTCGAAGAGGTCCTCGCGGACCACGACCGAGTACTGGACGTCGGGGATCTCGCGCAGCCCGGGCAGGAGGTAGTACTTGCCGTCGGCCTGACGGCGCGTGTCGAGCTCCTCCTGCAGGCCCCAGTCCTCGACCTTCTGCTGGAAGTTCGGCATGTACTCGACGTAGTCCGAGACGGGCAGGATCGCCCCGCCGGAGACGAACTGCACCTCCTGGCCGGGGTACGTCACGGGGATGAGCTCGGACGCGTCGCCCGCGCCGATGAGCAGGGACTTCTTGTTGTCCCAGTCCGCGAGCGGCACGTCGGTCCGCGTGAAGGTGACGTTGCGGTCCGCCTCGAGGCTCTGGAAGAACGACCAGTCCTCCTTCACCGGGTAGTTCGGGTGGTCGCGGTACATGAGCGAGAGGTCGACCGGCTCGGTCGCCTTGAACGACGTGCCGGCCTCGAACTCCTCCATCGCGCCGACCGAGTGCTCGGCGTCGATGGTCACGCCGCCGCCCTCCTCGGCCTCGGTGGTCTCGCCGCCGGTGCTGCTGCACGCGGTGAGGACCAGTGCCAGGGTCGTCGCGGCGGCCAGTGCGGCGGCCGGGGTGCGGGTCTTTCTCATCTCTCTCCTCGGGTGACGAGCTTCGTCGCTCTGACGTCGCTGAGATGTGGTGGTGCGTCCGGGCCGGCGGGGGCCGACCCGGTGGTGCGGTGCGAGGACCGGCGTCCGGTCAGCCCTTGACGGAGCCGAGCATCACGCCGGAGACGAAGTACTTCTGGACGAACGGGTAGAGGCACACGATCGGCAGGACGGTGAGGAGCATGGTCACCGACTGGATGTTGGCGCCGATCTGCACGGTGTCCCCGCCCGCGCCGCCCGTGACGGCCTCGGTGCCCGTCGCGGCGGCGATGAGGTTGCGCAGGTAGACGGTGACCGGGAACAGCTCCTTCTGGTCCAGGTAGAGGAACGCCGTGAACCACGAGTTCCAGATGCCCACGGCGTAGAAGAGCGTCATCGTCGCGATGACCGCCTTCGACAGCGGCAGCACGATGCGCGCGAAGATCCCGTACGTCGACATCCCGTCGATCGCCGCGGCCTCCTCCAGCTCGGTCGGGAAGTTCTCGAAGAACGACTTCATGACGAGCAGGTTGAACACCGAGATCGCCCCGGGGAGCACGACGGCCCACATCGTGTTCCGCAGGCCCAGCACGTTCGCGACGAGGATGTAGTTCGGGATGAGCCCGCCGCCGAAGAACATCGTGAAGACCGCGAGGCCGATGAAGAGGTTCCGGCCCTTGAGGTGGCGCCGGCTGATCGCGTACGCGTACGTCGACGTCAGGGCCATCGCGATGACCGTGCCGACCACCGTGTACACGACGGTGTTCTTGTAGTTCGTCCAGAACAGCGGGTCGGCGAGGACCACCTGGAACGTCTCGACGTTGAACCCGCGCGGCACGAGGTTGACCTCGCCCGCGGCGATGTACCCCTCGGACGAGAACGCCTTCGCGAACAGGTTGACGAACGGGTACAGCGTGACGACGCAGATCGCGACGAGGACGAACCCGTTGACGACGCGGAAGACGCGGTAGCCGAGGGTGTCCTTGACCGTCCCGGACTGCGAGCGGACGCGGGCGATGTCGGGGGTCGTGGTCAGGGGGTCGGTCACCACAGCGAGGCTCCTGTCAGGCGGCGCGAGAGTCCGTTCGCGGAGAGGACGAGCACGAGCCCGATGACGGCCTCGAACAGCCCGATCGCGGTCCCGTAGGAGAACTGCGCGGACTGGATGCCGACGCGGTACAGGTACGTCGAGATGACGTCGCCCGTGGAGTAGATCAGCGGGTTCTGCAGCAGCAGTACCTTCTCGAACCCGACCGCCATGAAGGAGCCGATGTTGAGGATGAGGAGCACCATCATGGTCGGCCGGATGCCCGGCAGGGTGATGTGCCACGTCTGCTGCCAGCGGTTCGCGCCGTCGATGCGCGACGCCTCGTAGAGCTGGTCGTCGATCGTCGTGAGCGCCGCGAGGTAGAGGATCGTGCCCCACCCGACGGTCTGCCAGACCTCGGAGGACACGTAGATCGTGCGGAACCACTCGGGCTGCTGCATGAACGCGACCGGGTCGCCGCCGAAGGCCTCGACGATCTGGTTCACCGTGCCGTTGATCGACGTGAGCTGCAGGACGAGGCCCGCCACGATGACGATCGACATGAAGTGCGGCAGGTAGGAGACGGTCTGCACGAGGCGCTTGAACCGGCGCGAGCGCAGCTCGTTGAGCAGGAGCGCGAAGACGATGGGCAGCGGGAAGCAGATCGCCAGCGTCAGCAGGCCGAGGACGACGGTGTTCCAGAACACCTGCCAGAACTGCTGGTTCTGGATGAACATCTCGAAGTAGTAGAAGCCGACCCACTCGTCGCCGAACGGGTTGCCGCCCGGCCGGAACCGGCGGAACGCGATGACGTTGCCGAGCATCGGCACGTACCGGAACACCAGCAGGAAGAGCAGGGGCAGCACGAGGAACGTGTAGAGCCGCCAGTCCTTGCGCAGCGCCGCGCGCCACGTGACCGTCCCGGCCCGGCGGCGCCGCGGCTCCCGCCTGCGCCTGCCCGGGCGGCGGTCCCCGCCCGGGTCCGCGGCGCCCGCGGCGCTCGCGATCGTGGTGGCGTCGTCGACTGTGACGGCGCCCTGGTCAACGCTCATCCCACGGTCACCTCCTCGTGCTCGTCCTGCGTGGCGCGCCCCGCCGGGCGGACGTGGACGTCCGTGACGAGACGACGGGTGTGGTCGACCTCGCGCTCCGCACCGACGAGGCGCAGGGCGAGGGTCACGACGGGGTCGGCGCTCGAGCGCGAGACCCGCAGCTCGACGTCGCCGGGCTCGACGACGCGGCGGCCGGCGGCGCCCGTGAAGGACGTGACGTCGGCGGGGACCGTGAAGGTCGCGGTCGCGGCCTCGCCCGGTTCCAGCGCGACGCGCGCGTACCCGACGAGCCGGACGACGGGCCGCGTCACCTGGGCGACGGGGTCGTGCAGGTAGAGCTGCACGACGTCGGCGCCCGCGACGGTCCCGGTGTTGCGCACGGTGACCTCGACGCGCGCCTCGCCGTCGACCGGCCAGGGTGCGGGGCCCGCCGCGTCGGGGGCGCCGACGACGCGCGCGTCCTCCCACGCGAACGACGCCCAGGAGAGGCCGTGCCCGAACGGGAACGCCGGCGTGGGGTCGACGCTCGAGACGCCGGAGCGCAGGCCGAGCGGCGCGGACAGGTAGGTCGCGGGCTGGCCGCCCGGGTCGCGCGGCACGCTCACGGGCAGCCGGCCCGACGGCGCCACCTCGCCCGCGAGCACCTCCGCGACCGCCCGGCCGCCGAGCTGGCCGGGGAAGAAGGCCTGGACGACGGCGGCGGGCGGCGTCGGCTCGTCGAGCAGCGCCCCGAGCGCGTAGGGCCGGCCGGTGAGCAGGAGGAGGACGACGGGCGTGCCGCTCGCGAGGACGGCGCGCACGAGGTCCTCCTGGACGCCCGGCAGGCGCAGGTCGCCCGCGTCGCAGCCCTCGCCCGACGTGCCGCGGCCGAACAGCCCCGCCCGGTCGCCCACCGCGACGACGCACACGTCGGCGTCGCGCGCCGCGGCGACCGCGGCCGCGAAGCCGCTCGTGTCCGTCCCGGTGACGTCGCACCCGCGGGCGTGCGCGACGTCGAACCGCGCGCCGAGCCCGTCGAGGACGCTCGCGACGTCGATCCCGGTCTCGACGTCGGGGTGCTGCGCCCCGACGTGCGCCGGGAACGAGTAGCAGCCGAGCATCGCCATCGGGTCGTCGGCGAGCGGGCCGACGAGCGCGACCCGGGTCGAGGGGGCCAGGGGCAGGACCGCGGCGTCGTTCGCGAGGAGCACGACGGCCTCGCGGGCGAGGCGCAGCGCGAGGTCGCGCGACGCGTCGTCGTCGAGCACGAGGTCGTCGCCGTCCCCGGGGACGGGCTCCCAGCCGGGGTCGAGCAGGCCGAGCTCGATCTTCTGGCGCAGCACGCGGTGCAGGGCGTCGTCCACGAGGGACTCCTCGACGTCGCCGCGGCGCACGGCCTCGACGAGGTCGGGCCCGAACGCGTCGACCGTCGGCAGCTCGACGTCGACGCCCGCGCGCAGCGCGAGCCGTGCCGCATCCGTGCCGTCCGCGGCCACGCGGTGCAGCGTCTCGAGGAAGCGGACGCCGAAGTAGTCGGCGACGACGGTGCCGTCGAAGCCCCACGTCTCGCGCAGCAGGCCGGTGAGCAGGGCGCGGTCGGCCGCCGACGGCATCCCGTCGACGTCGGTGTAGCTGTGCATCACGGACCGCGGCCGGCCGTGGCGCAGCGCGGTCTCGAACGGCGGCAGGATCACGTCGGCGTACTCGCGCGGACCGATCGCCACGGGCGCGAGGTTGCGCCCGGCGCGGGACGCCGAGTAGCCGGCGAAGTGCTTGAGCGTCGCCACGACCCCGCTCGACTCGAGGCCGCGCACGTACGCCGCGCCGACCGTGCCGACGAGGTAGGGGTCCTCGCCGATGGTCTCCTCGGTGCGTCCCCAGCGGTGGTCCCGCGCGACGTCGAGCACGGGCGCGAGCCCCTGGTGCACGCCGGCGGCGCGCAGGCTCGCGCCGATCCGCGCGGCCATGCGCTCGACGAGGTCGGGGTCGAAGCTCGCGCCCCACGACAGCGGGACGGGGTAGGCCGTCGCGCGCCACGCCGCGAACCCGGCGAGGCACTCCTCGTGCACCTGCGCGGGGATGCCGAACCGGCTCGCCGCGACGAGGTCGCGCTGGGAGCGGACCAGCGACCGGGCGCCCGCGCCGGGCGCGACCGGCGCCGTCCCGTAGGGGCGCGTGAGCTGCCCGAGCCCGTGCTCGATGACGTCCTCCCACGCGGGAACGCGGCCCGTCATGTCGGCCTGGTGCGGGGCGACCCCGCCGCCCGAGGCGTCCGCCCCGACCCACACGCCGACGAGCTGGGCGATCTTCTCCTCGACCGTCATCTCGGCGGCGAGCGCCCGCGCCCGCTCGTCGGCGGTGCGGCGCACGTCGCGCCAGGGCCGGGCGGCGTCGTCGTCCTGCCGGTCGCTCGTCGCGGTCGGCGTCGTCTGCGTCGTCAATCGACTTCCTCGGGTCGGCCACGTCCTCGTGCCCGTCCGGCCTGCGCCGGACGATCCACTGCGTCGTGGTTCTCGAAAGTATCGGCTTCGATACCGATACCTGCTCACCCGGGAACTTAGGGACGACCCTGCCCGCTCGTCAAGCGGGGGCCGGGTCACGGTTTGGTGACGGCGCCCGATCCCAGCAGTTCACCCGCCCCCGGCGAGCGCGCTCCGCGGGGAAGTCCGTCCGCTCGGTGCTACGGTTCCACTCGAAAGTTGCGACAACCCACGGAGGAGCTGCATGGCAGCGCGGCACCCCTCGGCGCTCGACGCCGACCCCGGCGCGCAGGACCCGGCCGCGGGCCGCGGCGGCGCGACGATCGCGTCGATCGCCGCCGAGACGGGCGTGTCCGTGCCGACCGTCTCGAAGGTGCTCAACGGCCGGCCCGACGTCGCTGCGGCGACCCGCGCGCGCGTCGAGGCCGCTCTCGAGCGCCACCAGTACCGGCGCCGGCGGTCGACGCCCGCGACCCCCACGCCCCTCATCGACCTCGTCTTCCACCAGCTCGACTCGGCGTGGTCCATCGAGATCATCCGCGGGGTCGAGCAGGCCGCCGCCGCCGCGCGGGTCGGGGTCGTGCTCTCCGAGCTGGGCGGCGAGCACCGGCCGCCCCAGGAGTGGCTCGACGGCGTCCTCGCGCGCCGCCCGCTCGGGGTGCTGCTCGTCCTGTCGAGCCTCGACCAGTCGCAGCGCCACCAGCTCGAGAGCCGCTCGATCCCGTTCGTCGTGGTGGACACCGAGGGCGAGCAGCCCGCCGGCGTCCCGACCGTCGGCTCGAACAACTGGAGCGGCGGGCTCTCCGCGACGCGCCACCTGCTCGGGCTCGGGCACCGCCGCGTCGCGATCATCTCCGGCCCGTCGGACGTGCTGTGCAGCCGCGCGCGCATCGACGGCTACCGCAGCGCGCACGACGAGGCCGGGGTCCCGGTGGACCCGACCCTCGTGCGGTACGGGGACTTCTACGTCGACGGCGGGTACGAGCACGGCAAGGCGCTGCTCTCGCGGCCCGACCGGCCCACCGCGGTGTTCGCGGGCTCGGACATGCAGGCGCTCGGCGTGCTGCGCGCCGCGCGCGAGCTGGGCCTGCGCATCCCCGAGGACCTTTCCGTCGTGGGGTACGACGACCTCCCGCTCGCCGGCTGGATCGGCCCCGCGCTGACGACCGTGCACCAGCCGCTGCACGAGATGGCCGGGACCGCGACGCGCATGCTCCTCGGCCTCGCGCAGGGCGAGCCGCCCGTCAACCGGCGGCTCGACCTCGCGACCGAGCTCGTCGTGCGCGAGAGCACGGCGCCGCCCGCCGGCTGACCGGCGCGCGGGTCAGAGGCCGGTCTCGCGGTAGAAGCCCTCGATGTGCGCGCGCACGGCCCGGTCCGCGGCCGGGCCGTCGCCCGCCACGACGGCCGCGAGCACCGCACGGTGCTCGGCGCGCAGCCGCGCCGCCGTGCGCTCCCACGACGCGAGGCCGGCGCTGCCCGCCGCGACGTAGGACTCGATCGCCCCGCGCAGCCCCGTCATGACCGCCTCGACCAGCGCGTTGCCCGCGAGCCGCACGAGGAGCAGGTGGAACGACGCGTCGAGCTCGCGGAACGCGCCGGGCGAGAGGTCCGGGTCGTCCATCCGGTCGAGCAGGGCGCGGGCCTCGTCGAGGAGCGCGTCGCTGCCCGGCTCGCCGTCGCCCGCGGGCGGGCCGGGCGCACCGCCGGCACCTGCGCCGTCGGGCCCCGCGCGCAGGCCGGCGCCCTCGGCGGCCGCCCGCACCGCCCAGGTCTCGAGCAGCACGCGCGTCTCGACGACCTCGCGCACGGCGAGCGTCCCGGACGCGACGTGCAGGCGCACGGCGGCCCCGAGGCCGGCCGCGGGCCGGTCGACGACGGTCGCGCCGGCGTCGGGGCCCGAGCCCACCGCGGTGCGCACGATGCCCATGGCCTCCAGAACGCGGATCGCCTCGCGCACCGACGACCGCGAGACGCCGAGCTCCTCGGCGAGCGCGCGCTCGGCGGGCAGCCGCTCGCCGAGGCTCCAGCGGCCCGCGGCGAGGTCGGCCTCGATGCGGGCGAGGACGCGTTCGTGGGTGCGCACGGGCCCAGCGTAGGCGAGCACGGGTCGCTGTGGTCCGACCACATGGTCTACGGTGGCGCCTGTGGTCGGACCACATGTCGACCGCACCTCGCCGCCCTCACGGCGAGCGGTCCCGGCGGGCGGCACGGCCGCAGCCCGGCGAGACTGGACCCGCCCCCTCTCCCCGGAGCACCGATGCGCATCGCCCTCGCCGCCACCTGCATCGCGGACGTGATGTTCCCGCAGGCGCCACGCGCCACCGCCCTCCTGCTCGAGCGCCTCGGGCACGAGGTCCACGTCCCCGACGGCCAGGCCTGCTGCGGCCAGATGCACGTCAACACCGGCTACCTCGACGAGGCCGTGCCCGTCGTGCGCAACCACGTCGAGGCCTTCGCCCCCGTGCTCGACGGCGAGTGGGACGCGATCGTCGTCCCGTCCGGGTCGTGCACCGGCTCGATCCGTCACCAGCAGGGCATGGTCTGCCGGCGCGCGGGCCTCGACGCGCTGGGCGCGACGGCCGACGCGGTCGCCGCGAGGACGTACGAGCTGTCCGAGCTCCTCGTCGACGTGCTCGGCGTGACCGACGTCGGCGCGTACTTCCCGCACCGCGTCACCTACCACCCGACGTGCCACTCGCTGCGCATGCTGCACGTCGGCGACCGGCCGCTGCGCCTGCTGCGCGCCGTCGAGGGGATCGATCTCGTCGAGCTGCCCGGTGCCGAGTCGTGCTGCGGGTTCGGCGGCACGTTCGCCCTGAAGAACGCCGAGACGTCGACCGCGATGCTCGCCGACAAGATGACGCACGTGAAGAGCACCGGCGCCGAGGTGCTCACCGCGGGCGACTCGTCGTGCCTCATGCACATCGGCGGCGGGCTCTCGCGCATCCGCGCCGGCGTCCGCACGCTGCACCTCGCCGAGATCCTCGCGTCCACGCGCGACGCCGACCCGGTCGGCGCCCGGCCCACGACCCACGACGCCCGCACGACCGGAGGCCCCCGATGAGCGCGACGTTCCTCGGCCTGCCCCGGCGCCGGACCGCGACCGCCCCCGACGGCGCGCGCGACGTCCCGCACCCCGACGAGCCGCTGCGCTGGGGCGACGACTTCCCCACCGCCGCGCGCCGGGCCCTGCAGGACACCCAGCTGCGCCGCAACCTCGCGCACGCGACGTCGACGATCCGCGCCAAGCGGGCCGCGGTCGTCGGCGAGGTGCCCGACTGGGAGGCGCTGCGCGACGCCGGCTCCGCGATCAAGACGGACGTCATGGCCCGGCTCCCCGAGCTCCTCGAGGAGCTCGAGCGCAACGTCACCGCGCGCGGCGGCGTCGTGCACTGGGCGCGCGACGCGGCGGAGGCCAACCGCATCGTCCTCGACATCGTGCGGGCCAAGGGCGTCGACGAGGTCGTCAAGGTGAAGTCGATGGCGACGCAGGAGATCGGCCTCAACGAGGCGCTCGCCGAGGAGGGGGTCGCGGCCTACGAGACCGACCTCGCCGAGCTCATCGTCCAGCTCGCCGACGACATGCCGTCGCACATCCTCGTGCCCGCGATCCACCGCAACCGCGCCGAGATCCGCGAGATCTTCCTCGAGCGCATGGGCGACGCGCCGCCCGACCTGTCCGACGTGCCGCGCGAGCTCGCGATGGCCGCGCGCGCCCACCTGCGCCGCAAGTTCCTCTCCGCGAAGGTCGCGGTCAGCGGCGCGAACTTCGGCGTCGCGGACACCGGCACCCTGACCGTCGTGGAGTCCGAGGGCAACGGGCGCATGTGCCTCACGCTCCCCGAGACGCTCGTGACGGTCATGGGCATCGAGAAGGTCGTGCCGTCGTACACCGACCTCGAGGTGTTCCTCCAGCTCCTGCCGCGCTCGTCCACGGGCGAGCGCATGAACCCGTACACGTCCCTGTGGACGGGGGTCACGCCGGGCGACGGCCCGCAGGAGTTCCACCTCGTGCTCCTCGACAACGGCCGCACCGACGTCCTCGCCGACGAGGTGGGCCGGGCCGCGCTGCACTGCATCCGGTGCTCCGCGTGCCTCAACGTGTGCCCCGTGTACGAGCGCGTCGGCGGCCACGCCTACGGCTCGGTGTACCCGGGCCCGATCGGCGCGATCCTCACGCCGCAGCTCACGAAGTCCTCGGGCGGCCTCTCCGGCCACCACGACCCCAACGCCTCGCTCCCGTACGCCTCCACCCTGTGCGGCGCGTGCTACGAGGTGTGCCCGGTGAAGATCGACATCCCGTCGATCCTCGTCGAGCTCCGGGCGCGCGAGGTCGACGCCGACCGGGGCGGGCTCCCGACCGGCTGGGGCGCGGCGATGAAGGCCGCGTCGTTCGTCATGTCGGACGCGCGGCGGTTCGCCCTCGCGGGGAAGGCCGCGGGCCTCGGCCGCGTCGTCGCGGGAAAGAGCGGACGCATCTCGACGCTCCCGCCCCCCGCGTCCGGCTGGACGCGGTCGCGCGACCTGCCCGCCCCCACGGCGCAGACCTTCCGCGACTGGTGGCGCACGGAGCACGTCGCGCCCGGTGCCGGCGAGGGAGAGGAGGACCGGTGAGCGCGCGCGACGACGTCCTCGCCCGCGTCCGCGCCGCGCTCGCCGGGTCGGCACCGACCACCGCGGGCGGCGGCGCGGGCACCGGCAGCGAGGTGCCGGCGGGCGGCGGCGTGCCGTCGGGCACCGAGGTACCGTCAGGCGCCGAGGTGCCGCGCGCGTACCGGACGCGCGGCGAGCACGGTCCGGGCTCCGACGCCGCGGTGGAGGTGCTCGTCGACCGCCTCGTCGACTACAGGGCGCACGTCCACCGGGCCGCCTCGACGGCCGAGGTCGCGGCCGTGGTCGGCGACCTGCTCGGGGGCGCCGGGTCCGTCGTCGTGCCGCCCGGTCTCGACGAGGCGTGGCTCGCGCGGCTCCCCGGGACCACCGCGCGCGTCGCCGACTCGCGCGAGGACCCGCGCACGGCCGACGAGCTCGACGCGGTCGACGCCGTCGTCACGGCCGCGCGCGTCGCGGTCGCCGACACCGGGACGATCGTGCTCGACGGCGAGCCCGACCAGGGCCGCCGCGCGATCACGCTCGTGCCCGACCTGCACGTGTGCGTCGTGCGCACCGACCAGGTGGTGCACACCGTGCCGGAGGCCGTGCGGCTCCTCGCCGCGCACCCCGAGCGGCCCCAGACGTGGGTCAGCGGCCCCAGCGCGACGAGCGACATCGAGCTCTCCCGCGTCGAGGGCGTGCACGGCCCCCGCACCCTCCACGTCGTGCTCGCCCCGCCGAGAGAGAGCCCCGGTCCCGCGAGGTAGACCGGGGTCGGCCGAGGGAGGACCGGGGTTCCGCGAGGGTAGACCCGGGGTCTAGCGCGGCGTCGTGGCTCCTCAGGCCCGACGGCGGTGGCGGACCTCCGCGAGGACCGTCGCCAAGCGCTCGGGGAGGTCGGGGGTCGTGCCGGGCGGGAGGTCGTCGACGGCGAACCACGCGACGTCCTCGCTCTCGTCGCTCACGGCGGGCCGCCGCGACGGGTCGGCGATCACGACGAACCCCACGTCGCGGTGCGCGCGGCACGACCCGAACGCGGCGGCGAGCTCGTGCCGGTGCACGTCGACGGGGAGGGCGCCGAGGCCGTCGCCGTCGTCCTCGAACGGGCGCAGGTCCGCGAGACCGCTCTCCTCGCGCGCCTCGCGCAGCGCCGCCCCGGCGAGGGTCGTGTCGCCCTCCTCGAGATGACCGCCGACCTGCACCCAGAACTGGCCCTTGCGGTGGTAGCAGAGCAGCACGTGCGCGAGGTCCGGGCTGAGCACGAAGCAGCTGCCGGTGAGGTGCTCCGGCCCGCCGCCGCGGCGGACGGCGTCCGCCTGCGCGGGCCCCTCGGGCCCACCCCGGAGGAAGGCGACGTGGTCGGCGGCGAGAGCCGCCTGGGCGGGGTCGGCAGGCTGCCAGCGGGAGAGGCGGTCGAGGGCGTCGGCGGCGAGGAGCGCGAAGGTCACCGGGGCAGCGTACGTGCCTGCGAGAATGGGACCTCGTGAGCGACCCCACCCCCGTCCCCGACGACCCCGCGGCCACCACCCCGGCCGCGCCCGGCGTCGAACCGGCCCTCTTCGACCTCCCGCCCGGGTCGCGCGAGCTGCCCACGCGCGTCGTGCTCCTCACCGGCGCGTCGGGCTCGGGCAAGACGTCGCTCACGCGCCGCCTCGGCCTCCCCGTCGTCGAGCTCGACGACTTCTACCTCGACCACGACCACCCGGACCTGCCGCAGCGGTTCGGGATCGTCGACTGGGACGACCCGCGCAGCTGGGACGCCGACGGCGCGGTGGCCGCGCTCGTCGCGCTCGCCCGCACGGGCCACGCCGACGTCCCGGTGTACGACATCCCGACGTCGCGCCGCACCGGCACGACCCACGTCGACGTCACGGGCTCGCGCGTCGTGCTCGCGGAAGGCATCTTCGCGGCCGAGATCGTCGCGGCCTGCCGCGACCAGGACGTGCTCGCCGACGCGATCTGCCTGCGCCGCCCGCGGCTCCTGACGTTCTGGTTCCGCCTCCTGCGCGACCTCGGCGAGATGCGCAAGCCGCCGCTCACGCTGCTGCGGCGCGGCTGGGGGCTGCTGCGCGCCGAGCCCGGGTTCGTGCGCCACTGGGTGTCGCTCGGGTGCCGCGCGCTGTCCCCCGCGCAGGCGGAGAAGGAGATCCGGTCGCTCCTGCGACGCTGACCTCGGTCGTCAGGGCTCGAGGACGACCGACGCCCCCGTCGGGCCGCAGCGGCCCGCGTCGCCCACGGGCTCCCAGTCCGGCGCCACGGTCCGGACGGCGAGCACCGCGTCGTCCGCCGCGGCGAGCACCTCGACCCGGACCTCGTCCGTCTCCCGGAACAGCGTGCCCTGCCACGACGGGCCCGCGGAGGTGCCGGGCCCCCGCCCCTGCGCGGCGTGGCCCCGGTCGACCGTGGCGGCGCAGTCGTCGCCGCACGAGACGCGCAGCCCGGCGTCCTCGCGGTCGGGCCACGCGTCGGCGAGCCGCACCGCGAGCGTCGGCTGCTCGTGCACCGCCGGGCAGGACGGCGGGAGCACGGCGACCGCGACGACGACCCCGAGGATCCCCAGACCTGCGACTACCCCGCCCCCGACGAGGGCCCTGCGTGCGTCGTCCTCATCCGCGCACCGCCTCTCCCCTGCCGGGTCCGGCCGTGCACCGCCCCCGATCGCTCTGTGTCGCCCGGCCGCCGGGCCTTGCACGCACCGCTGCTCGTTCAGCCCCTCCCCGGGGCACGGGTCCCGACGACGCCCGTCGCCCCGGCCTCGTCGTCGCGCACGACCCGCACGTCGAGCCCCGCGCCGCGGAGCACGGCGACGACGTCCGCGAGCTGGCCCTCGCTGACCTCCGTGAGCAGGTGGCCTCCGGGCGCGAGCCACGCGCCGGCGTCGGCGGCCACGCGGCGCAGCACGTCGAGCCCGTCCGGCCCGCCGTCGAGCGCGACGCGGTGCTCGTGGTCGCGGGCCTCGGGCGGCAGGCGGGCGATCTCGGCGGTCGGGACGTACGGCACGTTCGCGAGGAGCACGTCGACGCGGCCGCGCAGGGCGTCGGGCAGCGCGGCGAAGAGGTCGCCCTCGTGCACCGCGCCCCCGACCCGCGCGACGTTGCGCGCGGCGCACGCGACGGCGTCCGGGTCGACGTCGGCCGCGTGGAGCTCCACGCGCTCGCCCGCCGCGGCCGCCTCGGTCGCGAGCGCGAGCCCGAGCGCCCCGGTCCCGCAGCAGAGGTCGACGACGAGCAGCCCGCCCCGCGTCCCGCCTGCCGCGACCCCGCCTCCCGCGCCCTCGCCTCCCGCGCCCTCGCCTGCTGCTGCCTCGCGCCGCGCGACGAGCGCGAGCGCCTCCGAAACGAGCAGGGCCGTGCGCTGCCGGGGCACGAAGACGCCGGGCGCGACGTCGACGCGCAGCCCCCGGAACGCGGCCCAGCCGAGCACCTGCTCGAGCGGCTCGCCCCCGACCCGGCGCGCGACGAGCGCGTCGAGGTCTCCCCCGGCGCCCGCCGCCTCGACGAGCAGCGCCGCCTCGTCCTCGGCGAACACGCACCCCGCGGCCCGCAGCCGCGCCACGACGTCGGGGCGGTCGTCCGCCGGTGCACCCATGCCCCGGACACTACCCGCGCCGGCACGCACCGCCCCGTGCCGCGGTCACCCCACTCGGACCCAGCGCGCCCGCCACTCGGGCGGGTCGAACGGCTCGGCCCAGTACGACGTCTCGCGCGTGATGCGCCCGTCCCGCAGCTCGAAGACGAACACCGACTCGTAGACGGGGCCGTCGTAGTCGAGCGTGGCCATCGCGACGGCGACGTCCCCCGAGACGAGCACCCGGCGGAGCGCGATCGTCGGCAGCCGAGGGAACGCCCCGTAGACGCCGCGGCGGTTCTCCGCGCCGACGACCTTCTCGCCCGACTGCGGCCAGTCCATGACGGCGTCGTCGTGGAACAGGTCGTCCATGACGCCGACGTCGCGCGCGTTGAGGCAGTCGACCAGGCGCTGCACGACGGCCGCGTTGTCCTCCTCGTGGCGGTCCGGAGGCGTCCCGCCCGGACCCGTCGCCTCGATCATGGCCGTCCTCCTCCCGCGTCTGCCGCGGACGTCGTCCGGACGGCGGCGAGCATGAGCAGGCGCACCACTCCTCCGGCCATCGTCCACCCCGGCCGGGCCCCCGGCCACCCCGGACCGCACCGTCGCCACCCCCGTGCACGACGACGGCCCCGGCCCTCCCGCAGGAGGTCCGGGGCCGTCGTGGTCAGGCCGTGCCGGTCGTGCCGCGCGTCAGGGACGCATCACTCCGCGCCGGCCTGCAGCTCGCCCGTCGGGGGCAGGTCGCGGACCGAGACGCCGGTCGGGGCGTCGAGCGCGGCGGCCGCGCCCACGCTCACCGGGCCGCGGTCGTGCTCGCCCTTGGAGACCCCGCGGAAGGTGAACTCCCCGAGCAGGCCCTCGCCCTCGGCGTCGACCAGGACGATCTCGCCGGCCTTGAGCTCGCCGAACAGGATCTTCTCGGACAGGACGTCCTCGATGTCGCGCTGGATCGCGCGGCGCAGCGGGCGGGCGCCCAGGACCGGGTCGTAGCCCTTCTCGGCGAGCAGGAGCTTCGCCGCCGGGGTGAGCTCGATGCCCATGTCCTTGTCCCGCAGACGCGTGTCGAGACGCGCGATCATCAGGTCGACGATCTGGATGATCTCGTCCTGCGAGAGCTGCGGGAACACGACCACGTCGTCGACGCGGTTGAGGAACTCGGGCCGGAAATGCTGCTTGAGCTCGTCGTTGACCTTCGCCTTCATGCGCTCGTACGACGTCACCAGGTCGCCGCCGGCGTTGAAGCCGGTCTGGACGCCCTTGGCGATGTCCCGCGTGCCGAGGTTCGTGGTCATGATGATGACGGTGTTCTTGAAGTCCACGACGCGCCCCTGCGAGTCGGTCAGGCGACCGTCCTCGAGGATCTGCAGGAGCGAGTTGAAGATGTCCGCGTGGGCCTTCTCGACCTCGTCGAACAGCACGACCGAGAACGGCTTGCGCCGCACCTTCTCGGTGAGCTGCCCGCCCTCGTCGTACCCGACGTAGCCGGGGGGCGAGCCGAACAGGCGCGAGACCGTGTGCTTCTCGGAGAACTCCGACATGTCGAGCTGGATGAGCGCGTCCTCGTCCCCGAAGAGGAACTCGGCGAGCGCCTTGGCCAGCTCGGTCTTCCCGACGCCCGTCGGGCCCGCGAAGATGAACGACCCACCGGGGCGCTTCGGGTCCTTGAGCCCGGCGCGCGTCCGGCGGATGGCCTGCGAGAGCGCCTTGATCGCGGCCTCCTGGCCGACGACGCGCTTGTGCAGCTCGTCCTCCATGTGGAGCAGCCGGCTCGACTCCTCCTCGGTGAGCTTGAACACCGGGATGCCCGTGGCCATGGCCAGGACCTCGGCGATCAGCTCCTCGTCGACCTCCGCGACCGTGTCGAGGTCACCCGACTTCCAGGCCTTCTCCTTGTCGGCGCGCTTCGCGGTGAGCTGCTTCTCGGTGTCGCGCAGGCCCGCGGCCTTCTCGAAGTCCTGCGCGTCGATCGCGGACTCCTTCTCGCGACGCGCCTCGGCGATCTCCTCGTCGAGCTCCTTGAGCTCCGGCGGGGCCGTCATGCGGCGGATGCGCAGGCGCGCGCCCGCCTCGTCGATGAGGTCGATCGCCTTGTCCGGCAGGAAGCGGTCGTTGATGTAGCGGTCGGCGAGCGTGGCCGCGGAGACCAGCGCGGAGTCCGTGATGGACACGCGGTGGTGCGCCTCGTAGCGGTCGCGCAGGCCCTTGAGGATCTCGATCGCGTGCTGCAGGGACGGCTCGGCGACCTGGATCGGCTGGAAGCGGCGCTCCAGGGCCGGGTCCTTCTCGACGTGCTTGCGGTACTCGTCGAGCGTCGTGGCGCCGATCGTCTGCAGCTCGCCGCGCGCGAGCATCGGCTTGAGGATGCTCGCGGCGTCGATCGCGCCCTCGGCGGCACCCGCCCCGACGAGCGTGTGGATCTCGTCGATGAACAGGATGATGTCGCCGCGCGTGCGGATCTCCTTGAGCACCTTCTTCAGGCGCTCCTCGAAGTCGCCGCGGTAGCGCGAGCCGGCCACGAGGGCGCCCAGGTCCAGCGTGTAGAGCTGCTTGTCCTTGAGCGTCTCGGGCACGTCGCCGCGCACGATGTCCTGCGCGAGGCCCTCGACGACGGCGGTCTTGCCGACGCCGGGCTCGCCGATGAGGACGGGGTTGTTCTTGGTGCGGCGCGACAGCACCTGCATGACGCGCTCGATCTCCAGGGCGCGCCCGATGACCGGGTCGAGCTTGCCCTCGCGAGCGGCCTGCGTCAGGTTGCGGCCGAACTGGTCGAGCACGGCCGAGCCGGACGGCTGGCCCTCGGCCGGGCCGCCCGCGGCGACCGGCTCCTTGCCCTGGTAGCCCGACAGCAGCTGGATGACCTGCTGGCGCACCTTGTTGAGGTCGGCGCCCATCTTCGTGAGGACCTGGGCGGCGACGCCCTCGCCCTCGCGGATGAGGCCGAGCAGGATGTGCTCGGTGCCGATGTAGTTGTGGCCGAGCTGCAGCGCCTCGCGCAGGGACAGCTCCAGCACCTTCTTGGCACGCGGCGTGAACGGGATGTGCCCGCTCGGGGCCTGCTGGCCCTCGCCGATGATCTCGGTCACCTGGGTGCGGACGCCGTCCAGGGAGATCCCGAGGGACTCCAGGGCCTTGGCCGCGACACCCTCGCCCTCGTGGATGAGGCCGAGGAGGATGTGCTCGGTGCCGATGTAGTTGTGGTTGAGCATCCGCGCCTCTTCCTGGGCGAGGACGACGACCCGACGGGCTCGGTCTGTGAATCTCTCGAACATGTGCTGCTCCTCACGAGCGGCCTACACCTGCGCACCGACAGTTCTTGGTCCCAGAACCGCCGAGTACAGCCTGACCGCATTGACTCTATGCGGTCCGAACGAGCCGCACCCCCTCCGTATGCCGTTGTTCGCCAGGGGCGTGAAAGTGTCGCCGGGCCGTGACCTGCGCGGCCTCCGCGGGCCGGCCGCACGGCCCCGCCCGCCCGGCCCGGCCGACGATCTCGTGGGGCCGACACGCGGCGCGGGCGTTGACCCCGGACGGGCAGCGGCGGCAGGCTCGGGGTGCGGCCACCGCACTCCGGGTGCGTCGCGCAGCAGGCAGAAGGGTGGGCATCGTGACGCACGGACCGGACCAGCAGCCCGAGGAGCCGGCCGCGCGCCCCGAGCCCGCCGCGCGCCGCGACGGGACGCCCGCCACGTGGGAGCAGGTCGTCGACCGCTTCCAGGGCGAGGTCGCCGAGGTCGCCGACCCGCTCACGTGGGGCCTCGACCTCGACGAGGAGACGATCACCGGCGTCGGCGACGGGACCCACGACCCCACGGACGAGCGCTTCCTGCGCTCCTACGTCTCGTTCGCCGGCGAGACCCTCGACCTCGAGACGCTGCGCGTGCCCGTGGCGGACGACGAGCAGGCCGCCGACATCGTGCGGACCGCCCTCGGCGGCGCGCTCGCCGCCCCGCTGCACAGCGACGCGGCCGACGACGACTTCCTCGACTCCTACCAGGAGTACCGCGCGGCGATGCGCGCGATCGTCGAGGAGATCGACGCCGTGCCCCTCGTGCCCACGGCGTTCCGCGTCGACGGCGTGCCGCGCGACGCCATGCGCGTCAGCGTGCGCGACCGCACCGCGGTGCTCGTGACCGTCGAGGACCGCGCGCTCCTCCTCGCCGGGCCGGACGACCTCGTCGCCCAGGTCGACGTCGTCACCGCGCCGCTGCGCGCGATCCTCCACGGCGAGGACGAGCCGAGGTTCTGAGCGGCCGGCCACCCGCCCGGGGACCGAGGTCCCGGGCCGCGGGCGCCGACCCGGCATAGTCTGGGCGTGCGGCGCCGGAGCCGGTGCCGCACGACGTGCGGAGGTGGCGAGGATGCGCGGTCTGGTCGTCGGTGTGGACGGGTCCGAGGGGTCGGGGGCGGCGCTCGACTGGGCGCTGCGCGAGGCCGCGACGCGCGGTGCGCGCCTCACGGCGGTGCTCGCCTGGGACCCGGCCCGGCACGCGGGGTCGCAGGACGTCGGCGACGAGGAGGAGCGGGCCGGCCTGCGCCGCTCCGCCGTCGCGGAGTGGGGCGAGGCGGCGCGCGAGCGCACGGGCGTCGGTGCGCAGGACGTCGACGTCGTCCCGGCGGAGGTCCGCGGCGCGCCCGCCACGTCGCTGCTCGCGCTCGCCGAGGACGACGACGGCCCCGCCGACATGCTCGTCGTCGGGCGCTGCGGCCGGGGCAAGGTCGCGCGCATGGTGCTCGGCTCGGTCCCGTCGGCGGTCGTGCAGCACGCGACCGTCCCCGTGACCGTCGTGCGCGGTCCCGAGCCGGCGCGGCAGGGCCCGGTGCTCGTGGGCGTCGACGGCTCCGCGACGTCGGTGCATGCGCTGCGGCACGGCGCCGAGGTCGCACGTCGCACGGGCGCGACGCTCGAGGCGCTGTTCTGCTGGCAGATCGTCACGCTCGCGCCCCTGCCCGACTCGTGGGGCTGGACGCCGCCGCTCGACGACTACGAGAAGTTCGCCGCGCAGGCCCTCGACACCGCGATCGAGGCCGCGGGCGTCGACCTTCCCGACGACCGCGTCGTGCGCACCGTGCGCCACGTGCACGCCGCGACCGGGCTGCTCGAGGCCTCGTCGCACGCGGGCCGGCTCGTCGTCGGCAACCGCGGCACGGGCGGGTTCGACCGCCTCCTGCTCGGCTCGTCGAGCCGTCACGCGGTCGAGTACGCGCACTGCCCGGTGACCGTCGTGCGCCGCCCCGACGCGACCCACCCGTCGGGGGACGACGCCGCCTGACCCCGGGTGCCCGCGCGTCAGGACCCGGCGCGCGCCCGGGGTCGGGCCGGGAGCCCGCGGAACGCGAAGACGAGCACCCGCACGCCGAGGACCGTGCCCGCGAACCCGAGCGCGGCGCCGAGCACCGGGAAGAGCGCCACGCCGTCGCCGAGCTGCGGGCCGCCGTCCGCCACGAGCAGGACGACGGCCGCGACCACGGCAGCCGCCGCGACCACGGTCGAGACGACCTGCTGGACGAGACCGGTGACGAACGCCCGGTCGTCCGGGTCGGCGAACGCGCGCACGGCCACGGTGAACCGGCCCTGCTCGAGGTCGCTCACGAGCCGGGTGACGCGCCGCGGCAGCCGCTCGAGCTCGGGCGCGAACCCCACGAGCTGCTGCGTGACCTTGCGCCGCACCGCGTCGACCGTGACCAGCCGCCGCACGAGCGGGCCGCCCTGCTCGCGCGCCTGCGCGACGAGGTCGAAGCCCGGGCTGATCAGCCGCAGCGTGCCCTCCAGCGACGTGAACGTGCGGAAGGCCGCCGCGACCTGCGGCGGGACGGCGCAGCCCGCATCGGTGACGAGCCGGAACAGCGACGAGAACGCGGCGTCGACCGCCGCCCCGGAGCGGAAGCGCAGCACGAGCCGGCCCACGTCGCGCTCGAGCCGACGCGGGTCGAGCCCGGGCGGCGCGTCGAGCAGCTCGAGGAGCGCGTCGGTCGCGGCGATCGCGTCGTCGCCGTCGATCGCGAGGAGGAGCGCGCCGAGCGCGAGGCGCTCCGGCTCGCCGAGACGGCCGACCGCGCCCATGTCGAGCAGCGCGAGCCCGCCGTCCGGCGTGACGAGGACGTTGCCCGGGTGCAGGTCGGCGTGGAACGTCCCGGCGACGAGCACCTGGTCGAGCGTCGCCGCGAGGAGGCGCTGCGCGAGCCCGGCCCGGGCCGCGGCGTCGAGACCGGCGAGCTCGTCCCGCGCGCGCCCGACCGGGCTGCCCGCGACGCGCTCCAGCACGAGGAGCGTCGGTCCCGACAGCTCGGGCACGACGTCGGGCACCGTGACGAGCGGGCCCGAGGAGACACCGTCGTCGGTGCGGACGTCCAGCGCGGCCCGCAGGGCGAGCGTGTTCTCCGCCTCCGAGCGGTAGTCGAGCTCCTCGCGCAGGGAGGCGGCGAACCCGTCCGCGAGCGCCACGACGCCGAGCGAGCGGCCCCACGCGGTGTCGCGCTCGACGCGGCGCGCGAGGCGCCGCAGGATCGCCAGGTCGACCTCGACCTGCTCGCGCGCCCCGGGACGCTGGACCTTCACGACCACCTCGCGGCCGTCGGGGAGCACCGCGGCGTGCACCTGCCCCACCGAGGCCGACGCGAGCGGAACCTCGGTGAGCTCGGCGAACGCCTCCTCGACGGGGCGGCCGAGAGCCTCGACGAGCGCCGCCTCGACCTGCGGCCAGGGCGCGGGCGGCACCTCGCTCTGCAGGGTCGCGAGCGTGTCGGCGACCGTGGGCGTGAGCAGGTCGCGGCGCGTCGAGAGCATCTGGCCGAACTTCACGAACGTCACGCCCGCGTCGCTCAGCGCGTCGCGGAACGCGGCCGCGAGACGGCGCTCGTCGGTGCGCGACAGGCGCGAGCCGTCGGGCTGGCGCGCGCCCCGGCTCAGCGCGCCGCCCAGCCCGTGGCAGACGCCGATCGCGAGGATCTGCGCGTAGCGCCGGCTCTCGCGGTGCCCCTGCCGCAGGCCGCGCACCGCGCGCCAGGGCGTGGGCAGGGTGCCGGTCGGCACGAGGAGCTCGAGCACGAGGAGAAAGCACAGCCCGAGGACGAACGCCCACGCGAAGGTCAGCGCGATCGCCACGAGCGCCACGAGCGGCGTGACCGTGAGCCGCCCGTCCGCCGTCGCCCAGCCGGAGGACCGCAGGCCGTAGGTCAGCGCCGACGACGCCGCGGTGAGCGCGAGCAGCGAGACCACGCCCGCCCGCACCCACCCCACCGGCGCGCCCATGACCCGGCGCGCGGTGGCGGCGAGGAGGCCGAGCATGAGGCCGGTCGCGACGAGACCGACGAGGCCGGTGAGGAATCCCGAGACCGCCTGCATGACGCCCACTCTCCCCGACGCGCGCCCGCGCGGCGGCCCGCGCCACGCGGCAGGATGGGAACCCCGACCGCTCGGAGCCGCAGATGACGAACGTCGACCTCCTCACGGACGCGCACCTCACGGGCGCGCGCGCCGCCGCCAACGGCCGCAGCGCGGAGGTCGTGCTGCACGACGGCCCGCTGCGTCAGACGATCATCGCGCTGCTCGCGGGCGTCGAGCTCGGCGAGCACAACTCGCCGCCCGCCGCCTCGATCCAGGTGCTGCGCGGTCGCGTGCGCGTCACCGCGCTCGGCGAGGGGGACACCGAGCTCGGCGCGGGCGAGCTGCGCGTCCTCACGCACGAGCGCCACGCCGTCTCCGCGCTGGAGGACAGCGCGTTCCTCCTCACGACGGTCACGAGCGTCCCGTCGGCGTAGCACGCGCGCCGGGGGCCGTGGCACCGCGGCACCTCGGCATCGGGGTCGCGGTGGCGGGTCCGAGGGCCGGGGTCCGACGGCCGCGGGGTCGCGGTGGAGGCATCCGCGGGGTCGCGGTGGAGGCAGCCGCGTGGTCGTGCCGCCGGGGCGCCGTCGGGCGGCGCCGGGCTCAGTCCTCGCGCAGGACGCAGAACTCGTTGCCCTCGACGTCCGCGAGGACGACGAACGTGACGTCGGTTCCCTGCCCGACGTCGACGCGGCGCGCGCCCAGCGCCTCGAGGCGCGCGACCTCGGCGTCCTGGTCCGCCGCGGCGAAGTCGAGGTGCACGCGGTTCTTGGCGGCCTTGCCCTCGGGCACCGGCTGCAGGACGAGGCTCGGCGGTCCGTACACGGTCTCGCCCTCGCGCGGCTGCAGCACGACCTCGCCGCGCGGCCCGTCCCCGCGCCCGCTCCACCCGAGGGCCTGAGCCCAGAAGTCGGCCAGCGCGGCGGGGTCCCGGGCGTCGAGCACGACGCCGCTGAAGGTCAGGCTCATGCCTGCAGCGTGGCACGCCCCGCGGACGGCGGCACCACGAGGACGGTCCGCGACGTGAGCGATCGTGGCGGCGAGCGGACCTCGCGTCGCCGATGCAGCGAGGTGAGCGATCGTGGCGGGCAGCGGACCTCGCGTCGCCGATGCAGCGAGGTGAGCGATCGTGGCGGCGAGCGGACCTCGTGTCAGCGGCGCACGGCCCAGGCCGTCAGGGCGAGCGCGACGGCGTCCTCCGCGACGGCGCCGGGCCAGTCCGGCCCCCTGCCGACCGCCGCCCGACGCCACGCGGCGCCACCCCAGGCTCCCGCTGCCCCGCCGACGGCCCCGGCGAGCGCGGCCGCCACGAGGGCGGCGGGACCGGCGCCGCGGCCGCGCGCGAGCGCGACGCTGCCGGCCGCTCCGCTCGCCATCCTCACGGCCGGTCCCGGCGGGTCGAGGCGGCTCGGAGCCTCCGGCAGCTTGTCGCCGACGATCTCGCCCGCGACGGCGAGGAGCGCTCCGGCCCGGGCGACCCGACGGCGGGGCGTCACGGCTCCCCCCGCGGTCGTCGACCCGGCGTGCGGCGCGGCGAGCACCGGGCCGGCGATGCCGAGGGAACTGCGCGAGCCCGCCGCGCAGCCCAGCGCGAGGGATGCGGTGACGACCGACCACGTCGTGGGTCGGGGTGGCGTCCTGCGGGGTCCCGTGGCCATGCGAGCCGCCTCTCGTCGGGGTGCGCGTCGTCGTCGACCGTAACGGAGCCTCGACGCACCCGCGCGTCCGCGGCCGTGGGCCCGGCGGTGCGGTCCGGACGCCCGGCGACGCGCCCCGGTAGCCTGTGCGCGTGGCCGGACCGACACTGAGCGACGTCGCGCGCGAGGCCGGCGTCTCGCTCGCCACCGCCTCCCGCGCGATCAACGGCAGCGCGAACCGCACGCCGCGCGCCGACCTGCGCGAACGCGTCCTCGCCGCGGCCGAGCGACTGCAGTACTCCCCCGACCCGAGCGCCCAGGCGATGGCGCGCGGCCGCACGACGACGGTGGGCCTCGTCGTCCACGACATCGCCGACCCGTACTTCTCGTCGCTCGCGGCCGGCGTCGCCGAGGCGGCCGAGCGGGAGGGTCTCATCGTCACCCTCACGAGCACGCAGCACCGGCCCGAGCGCGAGCTCGCGTTCGTCGAGCTCATGGACCGCCAGCGGGCGCGCGCCGTCGTGCTCGGCGGCGGCCGCCTCGGCGGCGACCTGCCGGGCACGACGCCGGACGCCACGGCGGGCGAGCAGCCGGGTGCAGCGAGGAGTGAGCCGTCGAGCGCGGCGGGCGCGGCAGCTGCGTCGAACGGCGGGCAGTCGAGCGGCGGGCAGTCGAGCGCGACGGGCGCGGCGGCTCCGTCGGGCGCGGCAACTGCGGCAGGCGCGGCAGCTGCGGCGGGCGCGGCGGCTCCGTCGGGCGGCGAGCAGCCGGGCACGTCCGGCGGTGCGCTGCGCGACGCGCTGGAGCGGTACCGCGACGGCGGCGGGCGGGTCGCGCTCGTCGGGCAGCCGCTCGGTGCGCTGCCGGTCGTCGAGGTCGCGAACCGGCAGGGTGCTGCCGACCTGGCGACGGCGCTGCACGGCCTGGGCTACCGGTCGTTCGGGGTGCTCGCCGGCCCGGCGGGGCACCGCACGGCGGTGGACCGCGTCGCGGGCTACACCGAGACGCTCGCCGCGCTGGGCGCCCCCGTCGACCCGGCGGCCGTCGTGACCTGCGAGTTCACGCGCGACGGCGGGTACGCGGGCATGCGCGAGTTGCTGGACTCGACGGTCGAGCGGCCCCAGGTGGTGCTCGCCGTGAACGACGTCATGGCGGTGGGCGCGATGGCCGCCGTGCGCGACGCGGGGCTGCACGTCCCCCAGGACGTCGCGGTCGCGGGGTTCGACGACATCGTCACGCTGCGCGACGTCGTCCCCGGACTCACGACCGTGCGCATCCCGCTCGTCGCGCTGGGCCAGGTCGCGCTGCGCCTCGCACTCGGGCTCCCCGCCGGCGCCGACCTGCCGCCGGGCGCCCGCGCCGTCGGCGACGACCGTGTCGAGGTGCGCGGCGAGGTCGTCCTCCGCGAGTCGACGCCGCCCCGCTGACCCCTCCGGCAACCCGGCCCCCGCGCGGCGACCCCGCACCCGCCGAACATGTGCTTGGCTCCCGTTCTGACGTCGTTTCGGGAGACAACCGCATGCTCGGTGAGCGCTGACCGCAGGGTCGACACGAGCTCGGAAACGTCGCCGGGCCGGCCGGCCCCCAACGGTGTCCGACGGCGACCGGCGGCGTCTCACGGCGTGCGACGGCGTCCGGCGGCGTCCGGCGGCATCCGACGACGACCATGCGGCACGACCTCGCCGACCACGCAGCGTGAGCTCGCCGAGCATGCCGTGTGGCCTCGCCGAACATGTGCTTGGCTCCCGTTCTGACGTCGTTTCGGGAGACAACAGCATGCTCGGTGAGCGCTGACCGCAGGGTCGACGCGAGCCCGGAAGCGTCACCGGGCCGGCCGGCCCCAACGGAGTCCGACGGCGACCGGCGGCGTCCCACGGCGTCCCACGGCGTGCGACGGCGTCCGACGGCGACCCGCGGCGTCCCACGGCGTGCGACGGCGTCCGACGACGTCCGACGACGTCCGACGACGTCCGACGACGTCCGACGACGACCATGCGGCACGAGCTCGCCGAACATGCCGTGCAGCCTCGCCGAACATGCGCTTGGCCCCCGTTCCGACGTCGTTTCGGGAGACAACCGCATGCTCGGCGATCGCCCTCCGCAGGGTCGACGCGAGCCCGCACCGCTCGCACCGCTCCACCGACCACAGAGCCCCACCGCTCGCACCACCCGCACCGCGAGCACTCCCGAACTTCCGTCTCGAGCGACGGCGCGCCCTCGATTGACACGGGAAAGCGCATTCCCTACGCTCGGGACAACGCTTCCTCGTGGCCGAGGTGTCGGTCGCGACTGACAGGACGGAGCCGTCCCGATGACCACCACCCGCACCCTGCGCATCGCCATGAACGGCGTGACCGGACGCATGGGCTACCGCCAGCACCTCGTGCGCTCGATCCTGCCGATCCGCGAGCAGGGCGGCGTCGCGCTCCCCGACGGCACGCGGCTGCAGGTCGAGCCCGTGCTCGTCGGGCGCAACGAGTCGAAGCTGCGCGAGCTCGCGGCCCAGCACGACGTCGAGCACTGGACCACCGACCTCGACGGCGCGATCGCCGACCCCTCGGTCGACGTCGTGTTCGACGCGTCGATGACGGCGCTGCGGGCGAAGACCCTCACGAAGGCGATGCAGGCGGGCAAGCACGTCTACACGGAGAAGCCGACGGCGGAGACGCTCGCCGAGGCGGTCGACCTCGCCCGGCTGCGCGACGAGACGGGCGTGACGGCGGGCGTCGTGCACGACAAGCTCTACCTGCCGGGACTGGTCAAGCTGCGCCGGCTCGTGGACGAGGGCTTCTTCGGCCGCATCCTGTCGCTGCGCGGCGAGTTCGGCTACTGGGTCTTCGAGGGCGACTCGCAGCCCGCCCAGCGCCCGTCGTGGAACTACCGCGCGGAGGACGGCGGCGGCATGACCACGGACATGTTCTGCCACTGGAACTACGTGCTCGAGGGCATCCTCGGCCCGGTCCGCACCGTCACCGCGCAGACGACGACGCACATCCCCACACGCTGGGACGAGCAGGGCCAGCCGTACGCCGCGACCGCCGACGACGCCGCGTACGGCATCTTCGAGGTCGAGACGCCGGGCGGCGACCCCGTCGTCGCGCAGATCAACTCCTCGTGGGCGGTCCGCGTGTACCGCGACGAGCTCGTCGAGTTCCAGGTCGACGGCACGCACGGCTCCGCGGTCGCGGGCCTGCGCAAGTGCGTCGCGCAGCAGCGCGCCCACACGCCGAAGCCGGTCTGGAACCCGGACCTGCCCGTCACCGAGCCGTTCCGCGAGCAGTGGCTCGAGGTGCCCGCGAACGCCGACCTCGACAACGGCTTCAAGGCCCAGTGGGAGGAGTTCCTGCGCGACGTCGCCGCGGGCCGCCCGCACCGGTACGACCTGCTCTCCGCCGCGCGCGGCGTCCAGCTCGCCGAGCTCGGCCTGCGCTCGTCCGCCGAGGGGCGCCGCCTCGACGTCCCGGAGATCACGCTGTGAGCGCGCCCACCACCGAGGTCCCCGGCGCGCGCGAGGTGCGCGACCGGGACGGCTCGGGCGCCGTCGTGCACCTGCCGCGCTTCGGCGACGACGGCCGGGTCGCCGGCACGGAGGTGCGCGAGCTCCTCGTGCCGGGGCCGTGGACGACGCCGACCGCACCCATCACCTCGCGCGTCGCCTTCGCGGCGGCGCACGTCGTGCCGCAGGTGGGCGCGGAGAACGTGCCCGGCGCGCCCGCCGTCGTCGACTGGGACGCGACCCTCGCCTACCGCCACCGCATCTGGGAGCACGGGCTCGGCGTCGCGGACGCGATGGACACGGCGCAGCGCGGCATGGGGCTCGACTGGGCCGCGACGCAGGAGCTCGTGCGGCGTTCCGCCGCGGGGGCGCGCGCCGTCGGGGCGCGCGTCGCGTGCGGGGCGGGCACGGACCAGCTCGACCCCGCGGTCGTCGCGCGCTGGGAGCCGGGCGACCCCGCCGCGCTCGCGGCCGTCGTCGACGCCTACCGCGAGCAGGTGCACGTCGTGCAGGACGCGGGCGCGCAGGTCATCGTCATGGCCTCGCGGGCCCTCGCGCACGTGGCGCGCTCGCCCGAGGACTACGCGCGGGTCTACGACGCGGTGCTCGCCGAGGCCGACGCCCCCGTCGTCCTGCACTGGCTCGGCACGATGTTCGACCCGGCGCTCGCCGGGTACTGGGGCACGGGCGACGACGTCGCCGCGGCGACCGACGTGTTCCTCGACCTGATCCGGGCGCACCAGGGCCGGGTCGACGGCGTCAAGGTCTCGCTGCTCGACGCCGACCACGAGAAGGGGCTGCGGGCCCGCCTCGCGGCGCTCGACCCGGGCGAGGGCCCAGACGCGCCCGGCGCCGTGCGCCTGTACACGGGCGACGACTTCAACTACCCCGAGCTCGTCGTCGGCGACGGCACGCTGCACTCCGACGCGCTGCTCGGCATCTTCGCGGCGATCTACCCCGCCGCGTCGACGGCGCTCCAGGCCCTCGACGCCGGCCACCCGGACCGCGCGCACGCGATCCTCGCGGCGACGGAGGCCCTGGGCCGGCACGTGTTCACCGCGCCGACGTTCTACTACAAGACCGGGATCGCGTTCCTGTCCTGGCTGAACGGAGCCCAGCCCGGCTTCCAGATGGTCGGCGGCCTCCAGTCGGGGCGGTCGGTCGCGCACCTCGTGACGCTCGTGCGGCTCGCGGACCGGGCGGGCCTGCTGCTCGACCCGGACCTCGCGGCGCGGCGCACGCGCGCGTTCCTCGAGACGAACGGGGCGACCCGATGACCGCGACGACGCCCGCGGGGGCGCCGGCCGCGACCTCCGAGCGCCCCGACCTCTCGCGCTGCTCGCTCAACACGGCGACGGTCAAGCGCGCGACCCTGGAGGAGGCCGTGGCCCTCGCCGCCGAGGCGGGGTACGGCGCCGTCGGGCTGTGGCGCGACCGCGTGCAGGAGACCGGCGCCGAGCGCGCCGCGCGCGTCGTCGCCGACGCGGGGCTGCGCGTCTCGTCGCTGTGCCGGGGCGGGTTCCTCACCGCGTCCGACGACGCCGGCGTCGCCGCCGCGCTCGACGACAACCGGCGCGCGATCGAGGAGGCCGCGACCGTCGGCACGGGCGAGCTCGTGTTCGTCGTCGGCGGCCTGCCCGCGAACGGGACGCCGGGCCAGGCGCCGCGGCCCGACGCCGGACCCGGCGACCGGGACGTCGTCGCCGCGCGCGCCCGGGTCGCGGACCGGGTCGCCGACCTCGTGCCGTTCGCGGCCGAGCACGGCGTGCGGATCGTGCTCGAGGCGCTGCACCCGATCTTCGCCGCGGACCGCGCGGTGCTCTCGACGCTCGGGCAGGCGCTCGACCTCGCGGCGCCGTTCCCGGCGAGCACGGTCGGCGTCGTCGTGGACACCTACCACGTGTGGTGGGACCCGGACCTGCGCGCGAGCATCGCCCGCGCGGGCGCCGAGGGGCGGATCGCCGGCTATCAGGTGTGCGACTGGATCCTGCCGCTCGCCGCGGACCCGCTCCTCTCCCGGGGCTACGTCGGGGACGGCTACGTGGACTTCCCCACGATCACGCGGTGGGTCGCCGAGGCCGGGTACGCGGGCGACGTCGAGACCGAGATCTTCCACCAGGAGATCTGGGACGACGACCCGCGCACCGTCGTCGCGACGGTCGCCGACCGCTACGCGCGGCACGTCCTGCCGCACCTCTGACGCCCGGGGCGTCCCCCGCCCGACGACCGGCGCCCGTCCGGGCCGGCAGCACCGTCTGCCGGCCCGGACAAGCCGCCGGCCCGTCGCCGCGCCCTCTTGACGACCGCTCGCTGCGGGTGCATAGTCGGGAGTAGATACCCCTAGGGGGTATAGGACGACGAGCGGAGGAACGGTGGACCAGCGAGCGGACCACGAGCACGGGGAGACTGACGTCGCCGCGCAGTCCGGCGAGCACGCCGAGCCCGCGCCGCACGACGGCGCGCACGACCCCGGCACGTCCGGCCACCAGGACCACCACGCGCACGACAAGCCCGTGCACGACCGCACCGCCCACGCGGCGCACGCCGACGCCGCGGGCGACCACGGAGCCCACGGAGCCCACGGAGCCCACGGATCACACGCGGACCACGGCGGGCACGGCGGGCACGACGGGCACGCGGGCCACGTCGCGGTGTACCGGCGGCTCTTCTGGGGCACGCTCGCGCTCGCCGTCCCGACGGTCGCGCTGAGCCCGATGTTCGCGATGCTCCTGGGCTACGACCTGCCGGGCGCCGCGTGGGTGCCGTGGGTCTCCCCCGTGCTCGGCACGGTGATCTTCCTGTGGGGCGGGCGCCCGTTCCTCACGGGCGCGGTGGGCGAGCTCCGCGCGCGCACCCCCGGGATGATGACGCTCGTCGCGCTCGCGATCACCGTCGCGTTCGCGTCCTCGCTCGGGGCGTCGCTCGGGCTGCTCGCGCACGAGCTCGACGTGTGGTGGGAGCTCGCGCTGCTCGTCGTCATCATGCTCCTGGGCCACTGGCTCGAGATGCGCTCGCTCGCGCAGACGGCGTCCGCGCTCGACTCGCTCGCCGCGCTCCTGCCGGACGAGGCGGAGCGCGTCGCCGACGACGGGACGCTCGCGCGCGTCGCGCCCACCGACCTGCGCGTCGGCGACCTGGTCGTCGTCCGCCCGGGCGGGCGCGTCCCGGCGGACGGCGAGGTGCGCGAGGGCGGCGCCGACGTCGACGAGTCGATGATCACCGGGGAGTCGCGGCCCGTGCACCGCACCGTCGGCGACCCGGTCGTCGCCGGGACGGTCGCGACCGACGACGCGCTGCGCGTGCGGGTCACGGCCGTCGGCGACGACACCGCGCTCGCCGGCATCCAGCGCCTCGTCGCGGACGCGCAGGCGTCGTCGAGCCGCACCCAGCGCCTGGCCGACCGCGCCGCCGGGTGGCTGTTCTGGTACGCGCTCGGCGCGGCCGCCGTCACGGTGACCCTCTGGCTCGTGCTCGGCACACCCGAGCAGGCCCTGATCCGGGCGATCACCGTGCTCGTCATCGCGTGCCCCCACGCGCTGGGCCTCGCGATCCCGCTCGTCGTGTCGATCTCGACGGAGCGGGCCGCGAAGGCGGGCGTGCTCGTCAAGGACCGCCTCGCCCTCGAGCGCATGCGCACCGTCGACACGGTGCTGTTCGACAAGACCGGCACGCTCACGGCGGGCGAGCCCGTCGTCACGCACCTCGCGACCGCCGGCGGGCGCGGCGAGGACGAGCTGCTCGCCCTCGCGGCGTCCGCCGAGGCCGACAGCCAGCACCCGCTCGCGCGCGCGGTCGTCGACGCCGCGCGCGAGCGAGGGCTGGACGTCCCGCTCGCGTCGGGCTTCCGGTCCCTCACGGCGGTCGGCGTCGAGGCGAGCGTCCCGGTCGGGGGGTCGAGCCGGCGCGTCGCCGTCGGCGGCCCGGCGCTGCTGCGCGAGCGCGGGCTCGACGCCCTGCCCGACGCCGCGGCGTGGGAGGGCGACGGCGCGACCGTGCTGCACGTCGTCGAGGGCGAGGGCGCCGACGCCGCGGTGGTCGGGGCGCTCGCGCTCGCCGACGCCGTGCGGCCGGAGTCGCGCGAGGCCGTCGACGCGCTGCACCGCCGCGGGGTGCGGGTCGTCATGGTGACGGGCGACGCCGAGCCGGTCGCCCGCGCGGTGGCGCGCGAGCTCGGGATCGACCAGGTCTTCGCCGGGGTGCGCCCGGAGGACAAGGACGCGACGGTCGCCCGGCTCCAGCACGAGGGACGCGTCGTCGCGATGGTCGGCGACGGCGTGAACGACGCCCCGGCGCTCGCGCAGGCGGACGTCGGCATCGCGATCGGTGCCGGCACCGACGTCGCGATCGCGTCCGCGGGCGTGATCCTCGCGAGCTCCGACCCCCGCGCGGTGCTGTCGGTCATCGAGCTGTCCCGCGCGTCGTACCGGAAGATGCAGCAGAACCTGTGGTGGGCCGCCGGCTACAACATCGCGGCGGTGCCGCTCGCGGCCGGCGTCCTCGCGCCCGTCGGGTTCGTCATGCCGATGGCCGTGGGCGCGGTCCTCATGTCCGTCTCGACGGTCGTCGTGGCCGCCAACGCGCAGCTCCTGCGCCGCGTCGACCTCGACCCCGGCCGCCTCGTCGCGCGCTGACGGTCGCCGACCCACCACCCCCTGCCGCCGACCATGCGGTCGTCTCCCGACATCTCCTCGATCCGGGAGACGACCGCATGGTCGGTGGGCGCGAGGCGCATGCTCGACGGCGCTGGGACACTGGGGCGATGACCTCCCCCCTCGCTCCCGACCGCCCGGTGGCGGGCGTCCTGCTGACCCCCGGCGCGGGCGCGAGCCGCGACCACCGCGCGCTCGTCGCGATCGAGGAGGCGCTCGCCGCGCTGCCCGTGCCCGTGCCGGTGCGCCGCGTCGACTTCCCGTACCGCACCGCGGGGCGACGGATGCCCGACCGCGCACCCGTCGCCGTCGCGCACGTGCGCGTGCAGGCCGCCGCGTTCGCCGACGAGCTCGGCACGACGACCGACCGGCTCGTGCTCGGTGGGCGGTCGTACGGCGGGCGCATGTGCTCGATGGCCGTCGCCGAGGGTCTCCCCGCCGCGGGGCTCGCGCTCGTCAGCTACCCGCTGCACCCGCCGGGCAAGCCCGAGCGCCTGCGGACCGAGCACTTCCCCGACCTCCGCGTGCCCACGCTCTTCGTCTCGGGCCGCACGGACCCGTTCGCGACGCCCGACGAGCTCGCCGAGCACGTCGCGGCGATCCCCGGCCCGGTGACGCGCGTCGAGCTGCCGGGAGCGCACGACCTCAAGGGGCAGGACGCCGCGGTGTGCGCGGCGCTCGTCGCCTGGCTCGACGGACTCGGCGGCTGACGGGAGGCGGCTGACGGGGGGCGGCTCCGGTCGCGGCGCAGGCCGCGGTCCCGGTCCCGGTCGGTCCCGGTACCGGTCGGTCCCGGTACCGGTCGGTCCCGGTCCCGGAGGACCCCGCGGGCGGCGTCGGACGCGCACGGCCGCTCACCGGCGCCGCACGCGCAGCACCGCCGCGTCCACGCGGGGCGGAGGCCGGAACGCCCTGCGCGGCAGCGGGGCCCCGACGTCCACGACCCACCGGCGGGCCCGGCGCCCGGCCGACCCCACGCCGGCCACGATCCGCCGTGCCGCCTGACGCTGCACCACGAGGTCAGCCGCGGCGAGCGCCGACCCCGGTTCGAGCAGGCGGCGCACGAGAGGCGTCGTGAGACCGAACGGCGGGTTCGCGACGACGCGGAACGGCCGGCGCGGGAGGCGCAGCGCGGCGAGGTCCGTCTCGACGACGGTCACCGCGGCGTCGGCGAAGCGCTCGCGCAGCGCCCGGGCACGACCGGGGTGCAGCTCGACCGCGAGGACGCGCGCACCGGCGGCGACGAGGTGCCGCGTGAGCGCGCCGTGCCCCGCACCGAGGTCGAGCACGAGCTCGCCCGCGCGCACGCCGGAGCCCGTGACGACGCGCTCCGCCCAGTCGTCAGAGAGCGGGTGCCAGCCCCACTCGCGCCGCGTCCCGTGCCCGGGCACGACGCACCATCACCATGAACATGACGGCACCGTACGGGCCGCCCGCGCGCCGGGTCGACCTCTTTGCCCGACGCACCGGACGAGCGACGGCGCAGAGGGACGAACGGCCGTCCCGGGGAGCTCCGGAGGCTGCGTACGATGTGGCGCGACGACCCGCCCACCTCGGAGGTTCCCATGCGCGCCGCAGCCCGTGCTGCCGCGACCGTGCCGCTCGTCGCGGTCCTGCTCGCCGGGTTCGGGGCGCTCGCCGCGCCGGCGGTCGCGGACGACCGCGACGGCGGCGGCGAGCTCGTCGTGACGACCGACGGCGTGACGTTCGACGCGTCGCGCCTGACGAGCGACCGCGGCGGGTGGCTCAGCTACTCGGTCTCCGCGCTCGACGGCTCCCACCTGCGCTTCCTCGGCAACGCGTACTCCGGGCGGGACGCGTCCGACGGGCACCTCGCGCTCGAGATCCCGGGCCGCGGGACGTACCGCGACGGCTGGTGCGTGACCTGGGTGCACGTGACCGGGCTGACCGACCAGTTCGCCGGGTGGGCCGGGGACACCCCGGTCTGCACGTCGGACGCGAGCCCGGCACCCGCGCCGACGCCGACGAGCACGCCCACCGCGAAGCCGACGCAGCAGCCCGTCGAGGACGAGCCCGACGCCCCCGTCACCACGCCGCCCGCGGCCGAGCCGGCCGCCGCGGAGCCCGAGCCCGCCGACGCCCCCTCCCCCGCCGCGCCGGCCACGGAGACGGCCGACGAGGAACCCACCGAGTCGCCCACCGAGACGCCGACGCCGACCGAGACGCCCACCGAGACGCCGGACCCGACCACGACGCCGTCGGAGCCGTCCCGCACGCCCCTCGTCACGGCGGGCGAGCGGAGCGCGCCTCCCCCGCCCGGCTCCGCGTTCCCGACGTTCGCGGTCGCGGGGGTCGGCGGGCTCGTGGCCGCCGCCGCAGGCGGCGCGATCCTCCTGCTGCGCCGGGCGGGCTGAGCCCGGCCCACCGCACCCGCCCCCGCACCCGCCGCACCGGGGCGCTCCCACCGGTCCCGCCGCGCCCGGCCGGGGACGTCGTGGGAGGGTGACGCCATGACGTGGACAGCACGGTTCGTCGGCGGCGACCTCGACGGCCAGGAGACGACCCTCGACGACGACGCCCTCGACTGGTCCGGGCACTTCGTGCACGACCCGGCGGAGGGCACGAGCACGCACATCCTCACGCAGTCGGACCCGCCGCAGCACGCGCAGCGCTACGAGCGCCGCCCGTCGCAGGACGACGGGACCGACTACCTCCTCGTGCTGGTGCCCTGACGAGCGGACGACGTCGGCCGGTTCGACGGACCCGCTGCCATCAACGCTCCCCGGCGCGCTCCGCGCCGTCGCTGGGCATCTGCACACGGGTCGTGGCACTGACGTCCAGGAGCGGGAGGATGCCGCACAGGCTGATCACGTCGTGCGCCCACTGGCTGACCCCGAGGATCCGCGGCGGACGCCGGCTGGTCTGGATCGCGAGCAAGACGATCCGCAGTCCGCTCGTGTCCAGGAACGTGACGTCCGAGAGGTCGAGCGCGATCTGCCCGTGGTCCGCGGCCTGGATGTCCAGCTCGTCGCTGCACCGGCGCCACACCACCGCGTCGACCTCACCCCAGCACGACCACAACGATCCGCGCTCCTCGAGCCGAACCCCGCCGACCGGCCCCCAGCTCAAGCGACGAACAGCTTGCACTGAGGGCAGACGAGAACGGCCCGCGCTGCGTCTTCTTGCGTGACCGCGCATCCGTGCGGGCAGAGGACGCTCGCACGATGAGGCGTGGGCGAGCTCGGAATCGAGCCCCAAGCGATGATGTGCAAGACGCGCGCGCGAGCGGGCGTCTTGCACGTCGGACAACTGACGGCGATCCAGTTCTCGATGACGCTCACGCGTAGTCCATACCGTCGACAGTACTCGCCGCCCGGCTCTTCGAGGTGTCAGGACGGCACCGGGTCGCCCCGCAGGCCACGCCTCGGGGCACATGGCCCGTCGTCGTCGTGTCGTGCCCGTCGCCTCGCAGGTGACGCGAGAGGTCCCGCGAAGAAGGGTCGTCGTCGTGTGCACGGCCCGAGCTGCTGTGGGGATCTGCTGCACCCCAGCGCCCACGGCGGGGACGACGAAGGCCCGGAACCTCGTGGTTCCGGGCCTTCGTGGCTGAGCCGCCTAAGGGAATCGAACCCTTGACCTATTCATTACGAGTGAATCGCTCTGCCGACTGAGCTAAGGCGGCGTGCTGCGTCCCCGTCCGCTCCGCGAACCGGTGGCAACGAGCGCCTACTGTACCCGGCGATCGGCCCAGACTCCAAAGCGGCCCGGGAGGCCGTCGCGCGGGCGCCCGGGCGGGCTTCCCGCGCGCGCCCCGGGGGTCAGCAGGTGAGCCCGTCCTCGGGCACGGTGCCCTCGACGAGGTACGCGTCCACGGCGTCGGAGACGCACGCGTTCGAGCGTCCGTAGGCCGTGTGCCCCTCGCCCTCCCACGTGACGAGGACGCCCGAGTCGAGGGTCTTCGCGAGGCCCTGCGCCCACACGTACGGCGTCGCCGGGTCGTTGGTCGTGCCGATGACGACGATCGGCGCGGCGCCCGCGCCGTTCACGTCGAACTCCTGCTCGACGACGGGGTGCGGCCAGTCCGCGCACGTCAGCGCGCCGTAGGCGAAGAACGAGCCCATCGTGGGTGCCTCGGTCTCGAGGCGCTCGCGCTGGGCCTCCATCGTCTGCGGGTCGGTGTCCTGGCGGCCGTCGAGGCACCCGACGGCGCGGAACGCCTCGGCGGAGTTCGTCGCGAAGCTGCCGTCCGCGTTGCGGTCGTTGTAGAAGTCCGCGAGGTACAGGAGCGTGTTCCCGGTGCCCTCGTCGATCGCCTCGGTGAGCGCCTGCGTGAGCACGGGCCAGCTGAGGTCGTTGTAGAGCGTCACGGCGATCCCGTAGAACGCGAGCGTCTGCGTGACGCGGCGGTCGGAGTCCGTGGGCAACGGGTTCTCCTTGGCGCGGTCGAGCAGGTCGCGGATCTGGCTCATGCCCGCGTCGGCGTCGCCCCGCAGCGGGCACGACCCGCCCGCCTGGCAGTCCTCGACGTACGCGCGCAGCGCGTTCTCGAAGCCGACCGCCTGCTGCTCGCTCGTCTCCTCGGCCGAGAGCGTGACGTCGATCGCGCCGTCGAGCACGAGGCGCCCGACGCGGTCCGGGAACAGCCCCGCGTACGTCGCGCCGAGCTGCGTGCCGTACGAGTAGCCGAGGTAGGCGAGCGTCTCGTCGCCGAGCACGGCGCGCAGGAGGTCCATGTCCCGCGCGGCGCTCTGCGTGTCGACGCTCGCGAGCAGCGCGCCGGTGTTCTCCGCGCACGCGTCGGCCCACTCGCGGTAGCCGGCGCGGCGCTCCTCGAGCCCCGCCTCGCCGTCGGGCACGTCGTACTCGGTGGACAGGGCCTCGTCCTTGGCCGCGTCGTCCAGGCACACGACGGGGGTCGAGGACCCGACGCCGCGCGGGTCGAACCCGACGAGGTCGTACGCGGCCTTCACCGGGTCGCCGATCATCTGCGCGGCGTCGCCGATGAAGTCCACGCCCGAGGCGCCCGGGCCGCCCGGGTTCGTGAGGAGCGACCCGATCCGGTCGCCGGTCGCGGGGAGCCGCTTGAGCGCGAGCTCGATCTCCCCGGCGTCGGGGTCGTCCCAGGTCAGGGGCGCGCGCGCCGTGCTGCACTCCCAGCCCGCGCCGCAGTCCTCCCAGGCGAGCGTCTGGCCGTAGAAGTCCTCGAAGCCCTCGGGGCCGCTCTCCCCGGTGCCCTGGGAGGTGCCGCCGGTCGCGACGTCGTCCGTCGGCGTCTGCTGCTTGGGCGGGACCGAGCAGGCCCCGAGGACGAGGGCGAGCGCGAGGGACGTGGCGCACAGTGCGGCGCTGCGGGGCTTCACCCCGACACGGTAGCCGCTCGGGCTCCCCGCGACCGGCGCGGGCACCCGGCCCGGGCCACCCTTCACTCGCTCTTCACCCCGCGGCGCGCTACTGCTCGACCCAGGCCGCCTCGCCCGCGGCGCCCTCGACGGCGGGCGGCACGACGACCGTGCCGTGCGTCCCGAGGACCGCCGTCACGTCGGCGGACGCGTCGACGTCGGCGGGGACCGCGACGACGGACGTCGCGGGGACGAGGTCCATCGTGCAGACCGCGTCCGCCGGGACCTCGACGAAGGTCACCGAGACCTCGGCGCCCTGCGCGGTGGCCTCCGGCTCCGCCAGGAGCGGGCACGTGCTCGACCCGTAGGTGACGACGTACAGCAGGCCCGGCTCGGCGCTCCACGCCGCGCCCGTGCCGCCCTCCGCGCTGCCGTCGACGCCGGGCGGCAGCCCCCGGCCGTGCGCGCCGGCCTCGACCGTCATCGTCGCGGCGTCCGGCGCGAGCGTCGCGTCGTCGGTCGGGTCGCCGGTGGGCTCGGCGGTCGTCGACCCGTCCGTGCCGGGTTCGGACGTCGCCGGGTCCGACGTCGCGTCGGCCCCGCCCCCGCCGTCGGTCCCCGACGCGCAGCCCGCCAGCACGAGGGACGCGGCGACGGCCGCACCGAGGACGAGGCCCGGAACCGGGCGTCGGGCGAGGCGTCGGGTCAGGACCATCGTGTCTCCTTCGTCGGGACGGTCGCTTTCGTGACCATCCTCGCCCACCGGACGACGCGCGGCAGCCGGAACCGGGCGACCTGGGGACGACCCGCCGTCCCGTGGACCGGCCGGCGCGCCGGTGGCACGATCGCGGCATGACGGACGCCCCCGCGCCCGCGCCCCGCTGGGGCCTGCGGACGGACCTCCTGCGCCACGGCGAGGGCGGCGACTCGAGCCGCGTCGGCTACGTCGAGCTGTTCTTCGACCTCGTGTTCGTCTTCGCCGTCACCCAGCTGTCCCACCTGCTCATCGCCCACCCCGGCGTCGAGGCGCTCGCCCACTCGCTCGTCCTCGGGCTCGCGGTCTGGTGGGTGTGGGTCGACACGATGTGGGTGACCAACTGGCTCGACCCGGAGCGCGTCGCGGTGCGCGCGATGCTTGTCGTCCTCATGCTGCTCGGGCTCCTCCTGGCGAGCGCGATCCCGGAGGCCTTCGGCGACAAGGGGCTGCTCTTCGCGGTGTGCCTCGTGACGATGCAGGTCGGCCGCACGGTGTTCACGGGGCTCGCGATGGCGCGGCACTGGCCGGAGAACGCCGTGAACTTCGTCCGCATCGGGGCGTGGCTCTCCGTCTCGGGCACCGTGTGGGTCGCCGGCGCCCTCGTGGAGGAGCACCGCCTCGCCCTGTGGGCCGTGGCCGCCGCGATCGACGTCGCGGGCCCGCGCGCGATGTTCTGGGTGCCGGGGCTCGGCGCGACGGACTCGCGCACGTGGGTCGTGCGGGGCGAGCACATGGCCGAGCGCGTGAGCCTGTTCGTCATCATCAGCCTCGGCGAGTCGATCATCGTCACGGGCGCCGCGTTCTCCGAGCTCCCGCTCGACGCGGTCACGGCGTCGGCCTTCGCGTCCGCGTTCGCGAGCACCGTGCTCATGTGGCTGCTCTTCTTCGACCGCTCCGAGCGCCGCGCGACGCAGTACTTCACGTCGCGCTCCGAGGCGGGGATGGTCGCGCAGACGGCGTACACGTACGTCCCGTTCGTCATCGTCGCGGGGATCGTGCTCACCGCGGTCGCCGACGAGCTCGTCCTGCTGCACCCGCTCGGCCACAACGGCCACGCGGACGTGTGGACGGCCGCCCTGGTGTGCGGGGCGGCCGCGACGTACCTCGTGGGCAACGCCCTGTTCCGGCGTGCGACGGGAGGCTCGTGGTCGCTGCCCCACCTCGCGGGCGCGCTCGTCGTCGGCTCGCTCGTCCTCGCCCGCGGGCACCTCACGCCGCTCGCCCTCAACTGGACGTCGGACGCGGTCCTCCTGGCCGTGATCGTGGGCGACGTGGTGCGGGCGCGACGCGCCTCCTGACCTCGGCGGACGGATCACCCGGTGCCCTGCGGCGGTTCGCCGCGCGCGACGTGACGCCGGTCGCTAGTTTCAGCGCAGCAGGGCCCGCGCGGCGACCCGTTCGCGCAGGATGCGGAACTCGTCGAGAAAGGGCGGAAACCGTGGACTTCTGGGACTTCTTCTGGCTCCTCGTCTGGAGCTTCTTCTTCATCGCCTACCTGATCGTCCTCTTCCAGATCATCGCGGACCTGTTCCGCGACAAGGACCTGTCGGGCTGGTGGAAGGCGGTGTGGATCGTCTTCCTCATCTTCCTGCCGATCCTCACGTCGCTCGTCTACCTCATCGCGCGCGGTCGCGGCATGGCCGAGCGGCAGGTCTCCGCCGTCGCGCAGGCGAAGCAGGACACCGACGCGTACATCCGCCAGGTCGCGGCGGCCTCGCCGGCGGACCAGATCGCGAGCGCCAAGTCGCTGCTCGACGCCGGTGCGATCACGCCCGAGGAGTTCGCGCAGCTCAAGGCGAAGGCGCTCGCCTGACCGCGCGGACGCGCTCCTCGTCCCGCTGAGCCGGGACGCCGGACGGGCCGGGTGCACCACGTGCGGGTGCACCCGGCCCGTCCCACGATCGAGGCATGACCCGATTCGGCTACACCCTCATGACCGAGCAGTCCGGCCCGCGCGAGCTCGTGCGGTACGCGGTCGACGCCGAGCGTCTGGGCTTCGACTTCGAGGTGTCGAGCGACCACTACTTCCCGTGGCTCGACACGCAGGGCCACTCGGCGTACGCGTGGTCCGTGCTCGGCGCGGTCGCCCAGGCGACCGAGCGCGTCGGGCTCATGACCTACGTGACCTGCCCGACCGTGCGGTACCACCCCGCCGTCGTCGCGCAGAAGGCGGCCACCCTCGGCCTGCTGTCCGACGGGCGGTTCACGCTCGGTCTCGGTGCCGGGGAGAACCTCAACGAGCACGTCGTCGGGGAGCGGTGGCCCGCCGTCGACGAGCGGCACGAGATGCTCGTCGAGGCCGTGGACATCATCACCGAGCTGTTCACCGGGGACTTCCTCACCTACGAGGGCCACCACTTCCGCGTGGACTCCGCGCGCGTGTGGGACGTGCCCGACGAGCCCGTGCAGATCGGCGTCGCCGTCTCGGGCGAGCAGTCCGTCGGCCAGTTCGCCACCGTGGCCGACCACCTCGTCACGACCGAGCCGAAGGCGGAGCTCCTCCAGCAGTGGGACGCCCTGCGCGCCGACGCCGCGCTCGGGCCGTCGCGCAAGATCGGGCAGATCCCGATCTCCTGGGACCCCGACATCGACGCCGCCGTGCAGCGCGCGCACGAGCAGTTCCGCTGGTTCGGTCTCGGCTGGCCGGTCAACGCGAACCTGCCGACCACCGAGTCGTTCGCGAGCGCGAGCGCGTTCGTCCGGCCCGAGGACGTCGCGGAGTCCATCCCGTGCGGTCCGGACCTGGACGCCGTCGTGGAGGCCGCCTCGGCCTTCTGGGAGGCCGGCTTCACGGACCTCGCGATCGTCCAGATCGGCGACGAGAAGCAGCAGCAGTTCCTCGACGAGGCCGCCGGGCCGCTGCTGGAGAGGCTGCGCGCCGCCGCACCGTCGGACTGACGCCCGCGCTCAGCCCTGGGGACGCAGCGCGATCGTCATCGCCTCGACCGCGAGCAGCGGCGCGACGTTGCCCTCGAGCCGCTCGCGCGCGACGCCGATCGCGTCCATGCGCCGCACGGTCTGCTCGGGCGTCGAGTCGGCCGCGAGCGTGCGCACCGTGTCGGCGAGCCCGGCGTTGACGAGCCCGACGTCCGCGCCGAGCTGGACGACGAGCACGTCGCGGTAGAGCGAGAGCAGGTCGACCATCGCGCGGTCGAGCACGTCGCGCTGGTGACGTGTGGCCCGGCGCTTCTGGTCGGCCTCGAGGTCACGCAGCTGCGAGCGCAGCCGGGGCGGGAGGGTGTCGCCGTCCGCGACGCCCAGGGCGCGCAGCAGCTCGGCCTTCTCGCCCGCGTCGCGCTCCTCCGTCGCGGCCTTCGCCTCCGCCTGCGCGAGCTCGACGAGCTCGCCCGCGGCGAGCACCGCGTCGCCGACGCCCCGGATGGTGCGCGCGAGGGACAGGACCGAGCTCCGGCGCTCGCGCGCGCCGGCGTCGCGCGCGAGCCGGCGCGCGAGGCCGATGTGGCTCTGCGCGGCGCGCGCCGACGCCTCGGCCACGGCCGGGTCGACGCCGTCGCGCTCCACGAGCAGGCGGGCGACGGCCTCGACGGGCGGCACGCGCAGCACGACGCCGCGGCAGCGCGAGCGGATCGTCACGAGCACGTCCTGCGGGCTCGGGGCGCACAGGATCCAGACGGTGTGCGGGGCGGGCTCCTCGATGGCCTTGAGCAGCACGTTCGTCGTGCGCTCGACCATGCGGTCCGCGTCCTCGACGACGATGACGCGGCGCCGGCCCTGGGAGGGGCTGCGGCTCGCGATCGTCACGAGCTCGCGCACCTCCTCGATCTTGATCGTCACGAGCTCGGTCGCGACGAGCTTCACGTCGGGGTGGGTGCCCGCGAGCGTCGTGCGGCACGCCTGGCACCGCCCGCACCCGCCCTGCTCGCACTGCAGCGCGGCCGCGAACGCGCGCGCCGCGTTGGAGCGCCCGGACCCGGGCGGGCCGGTGAGCAGCCACGCGTGCGTCATCGCGGCCGGGTCGGTCGCGGCGGTGCTCAGCGTCGCGACGGCCTGCTCCTGGCCGACGACGTCGTCCCAGACGCTCATGCGCCACCCACCGCGCGGTGGCCGGGCACGCCGGGGCCGAGCCCGCTGCCCGGGTCGTAGCCGATCGCGCTGTCGGAGTCGTCGAACCCGTCGTCCGGCTCGGCCGCGACGGTGTCCTCCGCCTCCTCGACGACGGGCGTCAGCTCGAGCCGCGCGGCGACGTCGACGCGGATCTGCGCCTGGAGGTCGTCGACCGGCGCGGACGCGTCGAGCACGACCCACCGCTCCGGCGCCGCCGCCGCGCGCGCGAGGAACGCCTCGCGGGTGCGGCGGTGGAACGCCGCGCCCGCGCGCTCGAGGCGGTCGTGCTCGCGGCGGATGCGCGCCGCCGCGACGGCGGGGTCGAGGTCGAGCAGGACCGTCACGTCGGGCAGGAGGTCCTGGACGGCCCACCGCGAGATGAGCTCGACCTCGTCGGCCCCGAGCTCGCGGCCGCCCGCCTGGTAGGCCACGGACGAGTCGAGGTAGCGGTCGGTCACGACGATCGCGCCGCGCGCGAGCGCCGGCCGGACGAGGCTCGCGACGTGGTGCGCGCGGTCCGCGGCGTAGATCAGCGCCTCGGTGCGCGGGTCCATGTCCTCGCCGTGCAGCACCGCGGCGCGCAGCTCCTTGCCGAGCGTCGTGCCGCCCGGCTCGCGCGTGAGCACGACCTCGCGGCCCGTCAGCTCCCCGAGCCACTGCCCGAGGAGGCGCGCCTGCGTGGACTTGCCGACGCCGTCGCCGCCCTCGAACGAGATGAAGTACCCGGGTGCGCTCACGGCGTCCACCCTAGCCGCGCCGTCGGACACCGGACCGGTCCGGATAGCCTCGGGCCATGACCCCGATCCCCTCGCCCGGCACTGCGTTCGCCGGCCGCACGTTCGACGCCGTCCTGTTCGACATGGACGGGACCCTCATCGACTCGGTGCCGGCGGTCGACCGCAACTGGCGCCGGTGGGCCGCCGAGCACGGGATCCCGGACGCGGAGGAGTTCTCGGTGCCGCACGGCACGCCGGCGCGCACGATCATCGCCGGGCTCGTGCCCGCGGACCACGTCGACGCGGCGTACGAGCGGATCCACGAGCTCGAGCTCGCCGACAACGACGGCGTGACGATCCTGCCGGGCACGCGCGACGCGCTCGCGGCGCTGCCGCAGGAGCGGCACGCGATCGTCACGTCGTGCACGGGCCCGCTGGCGGCGGCCCGCATGGCGGCGTCGGGCCTCGTGGCGCCCGACGTCGTCGTGACCGCCGACGACGTCGCGCACGGCAAGCCGGACCCGGCCCCGTTCCTCCTCGGCGCGCAGCGCCTGGGCGTCGACCCCGCGCGGTGCCTCGTGGTCGAGGACGCGCCCGCAGGGATCACTGCCGCCCGCGCGGCGGGCTGCGCGGTGCTCGCGGTCACGGGGACGCACTCCGCCGAGGACCTCGCCGCGGCGGACCCGGCGCCCGACGCGCTCGCGACGGGCCTCGCCGCGGTGCGGTTCACCGCGGGGCCGGACGGGGTGCGCGTCGCCGACGCCTGAGCCGTCAGCAGACGCCGGCGCGCTCGGCCGCCGCGACGACGCGCGACGCGGCGGCGTGCACCTGGGCGAGCTCGTCGAGGCTCAGGCCGGTCGCCGCGACGATCGCCGGCGGGATCCGCTCGGCGTCGCGGCGCCGCGACCGGCCCTCGGCGGTGAGCGTCACGAGCACCTGGCGGCCGTCGGCCGCCGAGCGCTCGCGCGCCACGTAGCCGAGCGCCTCGAGCCGCTTGAGCAGGGGCGAGAGCGTCCCGGGGTCGAGGTGCAGCCGCTCGGCGAGCGCGGTGACGGTCGTCGTGGCGCCCGCGGCGTCGTCCTGCCACAGCGCGAGCAGCACGAGGTACTGCGGGTGCGTGATGCCGAGCGGCTCGAGCAGGGGCCGGTACATCGCGACCATGGCCCGCGCGCCGGCGGACAGCGCGAAGCAGACCTGCGCCTCGAGGGCGAGCGGGTCGGCGGGCGGCTGCGCGGGGGGCGCGACGGCGGTCGTGTCGGTCACCTCGCCAGGGTAGCCCGGTCCGCGCTATCCTGTGGTGGTCCAATGATTGGTGCACCAAGGAAAGGCCGCGGCATGACGCGAGGCTCAGCGCGCAGGAAGGACGGGCGCACGTTCGGCATGCGCATCACCGAGGGCTTCCTGCCGATCTTCGGCCCGGCGCAGGTCGGGCGCCAGGACGCCGACGGGCGCGGGGTGTCCGACGCCGAGCGCGAGCGCGACCGCGAGCTCCGCACGCGCTTCGAGCGCGTCACGGGGCCCGACGGCCGCAGCTACGTCGTCGAGCACACGGACTGAGCCGTCACTCGCCCGGGTAGACGACCCCCACCTGGCGGCGCACCTCGTCGAGCGTGCGCATGACCTCGAGCGTCCCGTCCCACGACATGCGCGGGCTCTGCGTCTCGCCCGCGGCCACGCGACGGGCCACCTCGGCCGCCTGGTACTGCTTGCCCTCGCCCGAGAAGCCGTCGTAGAACCACGACGACCCGTCGTTGCGCACCACGCGGAACGACGTCGGCGCGTAGAACGCGCCGTCGACCTCGATGCGGCCCGCGGTCCCGGAGATCACGGCGCCGGTCGCCGTGCGCGACCACAGCGTCGTCGACAGCGTCGCCTGCGCGCCGCCCTCGTAGCCGAGGACGATGCTCACCTGCCCGTCGACGCCGGTCTCGGTGAGCGCGCCGACCGCCGTGACGGTCGACGGCGCGCCGAGCAGGTCGTGCGCGAACGACACCGGGTACACGCCGAGGTCGAGCAGCGCTCCCCCGGCGAGCTCCGGCGCGAAGAGGCGGTGGGACGGGTCGAACCCGAAGAGCTGGCCGTGGTCGGCGCTCACGTTCACCACGTCGCCGATCTCGCCGCGCGCGAGGACGCCCCGCAGCGCGGCGACGTGCGGCAGGAACCGCGTCCACATCGCCTCCATGACGAACACGCCCGCCTCGCGCGCGGCGTCGAGCACCTCGCGCGCCTCGGCCTCGTTGCGCGTGAACGCCTTCTCGACGAGCACGTGCTTGCCCGCGCGGATCGCGAGGAGGGCGTGCTCGTGGTGGTGCGAGTGCGGCGTCGCGACGTAGACGACGTCCACCTGCGGGTCCTCGACGAGCGCCTCGTAGCCCTCGTGCGTCGTCGGGATGCCGTGCGCGGTCGCGAAGCGCTCGGCGCGCACCCGGTCGCGCGAGCCGACGGCCGCGACGCGGCTCTGCGTGTGCTGGCGCACGGCCTCGGCGAACGACGACGCGATCCCGCCCGCGCCGAGCACGCCCCAGCGGACCGACGGGGCCGAGCGCGGGTCGGGGACGACCCCGACGACGTCGGCGGGGAGCCCGGGCACGGGCTGGCGGACGGTGGTCTCGGCGGCGGCGCTCATGGCCACACCGTATCCCGGTGGGATCGGTCCCACCGTCCCCGTCCGCCGCGGCGGACGGCGCCCGGTCCCACCGCGCGGGTGATGCGCCCACGGCCCGCGCGCGCCACGATGGGCGCATGACGACGCCCGCGCGACCGTCCCCCGGCACGCCGGACCCGGCGGCGCCCGCGCCGCGCGCGAGCGCCCGCGGCCTCGTCAAGGTGTACGGCACGGGCGAGACCGCCGTCCGGGCGCTCGACGGCGTCGACGTCGACTTCGCGCGCGGGCACCTCACCGCGATCATGGGCCCCTCGGGGTCGGGGAAGTCGACGCTCATGCACTGCATGGCCGGCCTCGACTCGCCGACGTCGGGCAGCGTCGTGGTGGACGGCCGCGAGATCAGCCGCATGTCCCAGCGCCGCCTCACGGCCCTGCGCCGCACACGCGTGGGGTTCGTCTTCCAGTCCTACAACCTCGTCCCCACGCTCACCGCGGCCGAGAACATCACGCTCCCGCTCGACATCGCCCGGACCCGCGTGGACCGCGCCTGGTTCGACGAGGTCGTGGACGCCGTCGGGCTGCGCGACCGCCTGCACCACCGGCCCTCCGAGCTGTCGGGCGGCCAGCAGCAGCGCGTCGCGTGCGCGCGGGCGCTCGTCTCCCGGCCGTCGGTCGTGTTCGCCGACGAGCCCACGGGCAACCTCGACTCGCACTCGGCGGGCGAGGTGCTCGCGTTCCTGCGCCGGTCCGTCGACGAGCTCGACCAGACCGTCGTCATGGTCACGCACGACCCGCGCGCCGCGTCGTTCGCGCACCGGGTCGTCTTCCTCGCCGACGGCCGCCTCGCGGGCGAGCTCCACGACCCCACGCAGCAGGACATCCTCGACGCCCTCGCCGAGAGCGCCGGCACGGCCACCGGGTCCGACGGCGCGGGCACTGCTCCCGGGCCCGACGGCGCGGGCGCCGCCCCCGGGACCGACGGGACGCCCGCGCACGGCCGGGCGCGCCACCTCGCGCCGGAGGGCCCGGGGTGATCCGGGTCGCGCTGCGGGGCGTGCGCGCGCACCTCGTGCGCTTCGTGCTCTCCGTGCTCGCGGTGACGCTCGGCGTCGCGTTCGTCGTCGGGACGTTCGCGTTCCGCGGCATGCTCTCGTCCACGTTCGACGACATCATCGCGACGACCCTCGTCGCCGACGTCTACGTGCGCGGCTCCCAGGAGGTCACGGGCGCCGCGCCGCAGGAGGGGGGCGGGGGCGGCGCGACGGGCGAGGGCTTCGGCACCGCGCGGACCCTCGTCCCGGCCGACCTCGCCGGGACGGTCGAGGACGTGGACGGCGTCGACCGCGCCGTCCCCGACGTCTCCGGCCCCGCGGTGCTCGTCGCCGCCGACGGCACCGCCGTCGTGACGAACGGGCCGCCGAGCGTCGCCCTCGCGGTCGACCCGCAGGACCCGAGCCTCACGCTGCTCGACGGCGCGTGGCCGGGCCGGGACGAGGTCGCGCTCGAGGAGAGCGCCGCGCAAGCAGCGGACCTCGCGACGGGCGACACGACGACGGTCGTGCTCGGCGACGACCCGCACCCCGTGACCGTCTCGGGCGTCTTCGGGATCGAGGCCGCCGCCGCCGGCGCGATCCTCGTCGGCATCGACGACGCCACGGCGCGCGAGGTCTACGCGCCGGACGGGCAGGTGTCGCAGATCGCGGTCTGGGCGACCGGAGGCCCCGGCGACGACGGCCCCGCGACGACGGCTACGGAGGAGGAGTCGCTCGCCGACCGCGTCGGGGCGGTGCTTCCGGTCGGGGCCGAGGCCGTGTCGGGCACGCAGGCGCGCGCGGAGGCGAGCGAGGCCGTCGAGGAGGTCCTCGGGTTCGTCGAGACGTTCCTCCTCGTGTTCGCCGCGATCGCGCTGTTCGTCGGGGCGTTCATCATCGCCAACACCTTCCAGATGTCCGTGCGCGAGCGGTTGCGCGAGCTCGCGCTCCTGCGCGCCCTCGGCGCCTCGCCCGGGCAGGTGTTCTCCTCCGTCCTCGTCCAGGCGCTCGTCGTCGGCCTCGTCGGCGGGGCGCTCGGCGTCGCCGGGGGCGCGGGGCTCGTGCGCGTCATCCGGTGGGGCCTGGCGACCGCCGGGATGGAGTTCTCCGGGCGCGTGCCGCTCGGCGGCGCCCAGCTCGCGGCGGCGGTCGGGCTCGGGGCCGCGGTGAGCGTCCTCGCCGCCGTCCTGCCGGCGCGGCTCGCGGCCGCGATCCCGCCCGTCCAGGCCATGCGCGACGACGTCGCCCCCGAGCGCGGGACGCGCACCCGGGCGGTGGGCGGCGCCGTCCTCGTCGCGGCCGGCGCGGGGGTCCTGTGGCTCGCCGCGCTCCTCGGGTCGTCGGTCTCCGACGCACCGACCGGCTGGGCGTGGGTCGACGACCTCAGCCCGCGCGTCCTGCTCGGCGTGGGCGCCGGCGCCGTGCTCGTCGGCGTGCTCGTCGGGTCGCCCGCGGTCGCGCGCGGCGTCCTCACCGTGCTCGCGGCCCCGCTCGTCCTCGCGCTGCGCCCGCTCGGCCGCCTCGCGCGCGGCAACGTCACGCGCACCCCGCGCCGGACCGCGAGCACCGCGGGCGCGCTGCTCATCGGCATGGCCCTCGTCTCGGTGACGGGCGTCATCGCCGCGTCGACGCAGGCGTCGGTGCGCAGCATCGTCGAGACGGAGGTGCGCGCGGACCTCGTCGTGGACTCCGCGACGCGCACGGTGCCCGACGGCGCGGTCGAGGCGATCACCGCCGTGCCCGGGGCCGAGACCGTCGACACGGTGCGCCTCGGCCTCGCCCCGGTCGAGACCGTGGGCTCGGGCGACGCGGCGCGCGGGACCGACGTCGCGGGCGTGCCGGCGACGTTCTTCGAGACCGCGCTCGACCCCGTGGCTCTCCAGGGCGACCCGACGTCCACGCTCGAGGACGGGGACGCCGTCGTGCACCGGCGGACCGCCCGCGAGCGCGGCTGGGAGGTCGGCGACACGCTGCGCGTCGGCGACCCCGGCTCCGGCGGTCCCCAGGTGGAGGCCCGCGTGGGGGCGATCATCGACAGCCAGCTCGTGGGCACGGGCATCCTCGTGCGCGACGACGTGTTCGACGCGGTGGTGCCCGAGGCCCGGTCGAGCGTGCGGATCGTCTACGTGAGCGCGCCCGACGGCGCGAGCGCGGCCGAGGTCGAGGACCTGCGGGCCGGGCTCACCGAGGCCGTCGCCCCCTTCCTCGTGCTCACGGTCCTGGACCGCGAGCAGACGGCGTCGGCGTTCGCCGACCAGGTGGACCAGGTGCTCGTCATCCTCTACGCGCTGCTCGCGCTGTCGATCGTCATCGCGCTGCTCGGCATCGTCAACACGCTCGCGCTGTCGGTCATCGAGCGCACGCGGGAGATCGGCCTGCTGCGCGCCGTCGGGCTCGGCCGTCTCCAGCTCGGCGGCATCATCGCGATCGAGTCCGTGCTCACGGCCGTGTACGGGACGGTGCTCGGCGTCGCGACGGGCATCGGCATCGGCGCCGCGCTCCCGGGCGTGCTCGCCGACGAGGGGCTGAGCACGCTCGCCGTCCCCTGGGGGCAGGTGCTGACGATCCTCGGCGTCGCCGTGGTCATCGGGCTCGTCGCGAGCGTGTGGCCCGCCGTGCGGGCCGCGCGCCTGCCGGTCCTGGAGGCCGTGACCGTCGACTGACGCGCGCCGCCGGTGGTCGTCGAGCCCCCGCCGTCGAGCCACTAGGTTGTCTCGCTAACTAGATAGTCGTACTGTCTAGCCATGAGCTTCGACGACCGGCTGGACCGCGAGCTGCTCCGCGGCGTGCTGCCCCTGTGCGCGCTCGCCGTCGTGGCGGCCGACGGGCCGACCTACGGGTACGCCGTCGCCCAGTCGCTCGCCGACGGCGGCCTCGGCACCGTCAAGGGCGGCACGCTCTACCCCCTCCTGCAGCGCCTGGAGGACGACGGTCTCGTCGAGACCACCTGGGGCGCGGGCGACCGCGGTCCGCACCGCCGGTACTACGCCGTCACGCCCGCCGGGCGCGAGACGCTGCGGCGCGCGGCGGGCCGGTGGTCCGCGCTCGCCGGTGCCGCGAGCGCCCTCGTGACCCGGGGCGCCGGCGCGCCCGTCCCCGACCCCGGCACTCCCCCGGGCACCGATCCCCGACCAGCCGAAGGAGCGACGTCGTGACGCGCGACCGCTACGCCCTCGAACGCACCCACGCCCCGCACGTCGACCCGCGCTGGACGGAGGCGCTGCTGCTCGAGCTGCGCCTCCAGGGCGTCCCGGGCGACCGGATCGGGGCCGTCCTGGCCGAGGTCGACGCGCACTGCGTGGACAGCGGCGAGAGCGCGCAGGACGCGTTCGGCGACCCGGTGGCCTACGCGCGCGCCCTCGACCTGCCGCAGAGCCCCGCGCAGTCGGCGCGGGCGACGGGACGCGTCGTGCTCGCGTCGCTCGTCCAGGTCGTCGGGATGCTCGCCGTCGTCGCGTCCGTGCGGCCCGCCGTCGACGGCACGGGGGTCACGGTCCCGCTCGGCGCGGTCGTCGGGCTGGTGGTCCTCGTGCTCGCGCTCGCCCTCCTGGCGCGCGAGGTCGACCGCGTCCTGCGGTTCGTCGTCGCGCACCCCGTCCTCGCCGCGGCCGCCGGTGCGGGCGGGGCGGTGGTCGTCGTCGGGACGGCGCTGCTCGTGCGCGCGCCGCTGGGCGACGTGAGCGCACTGCCGGTGCTCGTCGTCGGCCTCGCGCTGCTCGCGGTCGGCACCGTGCAGGAGGTGCGCGAGCTGCGCGACGCGGCCGACCCCCTGGTCCCGCCCGGGGCCGGCGGCAGCGCCGCCACCCCCGCCGGGTCGCGGTGGGCCAGGTTCCTGCCGGCGCTGCTCGTCCCCGTCGCGACGGCCGTCCTCGTCGTCGTGACCCTCGTCACCGGCTCCTGACCGCGGTCGTCCGGGACCAACGTCATCGGATCGCGCGGCCCGGTGGTGCACCGGGCCGCCGCGTGGCACGGTCGACGGGAGCCGTCGGAGCGCCGGGCGCGACGCCCGCCCCGACGGCGGTCCCACCCGCTCCTCGAGGAGGTCGTCCATGTCCGAGGTCCCCGTCCGCACCCTCATCAGCCCGCTGCGCTACGTCCAGGCCCGCGGGGCGCTGACCCGCCTGGGAGAGTTCGTCCGGCCCATCGGCACGACGCCGCTGCTCGTCGCCGACGACGTCGTGTGGGGCATCGTCGAGGAGACCGTCGCCGTCTCGTTCCAGGAGCAGGACCTCCCCCGGCACCGCACGGGCTTCGGCACCTACGCCACGGCCGCCGAGGTCGAGCGGCTCGCGCGCGAGATCGACGAGTCCGGCGCGGACGTGATCGTGGGCATCGGCGGCGGCTCGACGATCGACGCGGTGAAGGCCGCCGGCCACCTGCGCGGCATCCGCTGGGTGTCGGTGCCGACCGTCGCGTCCACGGACGCGCCGTGCTCGGCGCTGTCGGTCATCTACACCGACGAGGGCGCGTTCGAGGAGTACCGCTTCTTCCCGCACAACCCCGACCTCGTGCTCGTGGACACCGGGCTCGTCGCGAACGCCCCCGTGAAGTTCCTCGTCGCGGGCGTGGGCGACGCGCTCGCCACGTGGATCGAGGCGCGCGCCGTCGCCGAGGCCAACGCGTCCACGATGGCGGGCGGCCTGCCGCTCGTCACGGGCACGGCGCTCGCGCAGCTCTCGTGGGACATCCTCTGGGAGAACGCGCTGCCCGCGATCGACGCCGTGCGGCACCACCTCGTCACGCCCGCCGTCGAGAAGGTCGTCGAGGCGAACACGCTGCTCTCGGGCCTCGGGTTCGAGTCGGGCGGACTCGCCGCGGCCCACGCCATCCACAACGGCCTCACCGCCGCGCCTCAGACCCACGGCCTCACCCACGGCCAGAAGGTCAACATCGGCTCCGTCACACAGCTCGTGCTGGAGGGCGCTCCCACCGAGGAGATCGAGGAGTTCGTGCGGTTCACGACGCGCGTCGGGCTCCCGAACACCCTCACCGAGATCGGCCTGACGACGGACGACGTCGGCGACCTCACCGCCGTCGCGAAGGCCGCGACCGTCGAGGGCGAGACGATCCACGCGATGCCCTTCCCGGTGGGCGTGCCCGACCTCGTCGACGCGCTGCGCTCGATCGAGGGCTTCTCGCGCCGCGTGCGCGAGGAGGCCGGCCTCCCTGAGCCCGTGAAGCACACCGCCCACTGACGACGGCCGAGGGAGCCCCGGGGAGCCGAGGGAGAGCCCAGGTCAGCCGAGAGAACCGGCGTCGGCCGAGGTGGAGCCCTGGTCCGAGGACCAGGGCTCCACCACGCGCGACCCCGGCTCTACCTCGCGGGTCGAGGGGTCACTTCTTCGACGCGGCGGGCTTCTTGGCGGCGGGCTTCTTGGCAGCCGGCTTCTTGGCGGGCGTGCGCTTCTTCGCCGGGCCCTGCGCACGCTTCTCGGCGAGGAGCTCGACCGCGCGCTCGGGCGTGATCGACTCGGGCGTGACGTCCCGCGGGAGGGTGCGGTTCGTCTCGCCGTCGGTCACGTAGGCGCCGAACCGGCCGTCCTTGACGACGATCGGCCTGCCCGACGTCGGGTCGTCGCCGAGCTCGCGCAGCGGCGGCGCGGCGGCGGCCCGGCCGCGCCCGCGCTTCGGCTGCTTGTACAGCTCGAGCGCCTCGTCGAGCGTGACGGTGAACATCGCCTCCTCGCTCGGGAGGGTGCGCGAGTCCGTGCCCTTCTTGAGGTACGGGCCGTAGCGGCCGTTCTGCGCGGTGATCTCCTCGCCCGACTCCGGGTCGGTGCCCACGACGCGCGGGAGCGACAGGAGCTGCAGGGCGTCGTCGATCGTCACGGACTCGAGCGTCTGCGTCTTGAGCAGCGACGCGGTGCGCGGCTTGGGCTGCGCGGCCTTCGCCTTCTTCTGCGCGGCCGCCGACAGGCTCGTGTCGATCGGGGGGAGGTCGAGCACCTCGGTGACGTACGGGCCGTACCGCCCGGCCTTCGCGATGACCTGGTTGCCGGAGACGGGGTCGGTGCCGAGCACCTTGCCGTCGTCGGCGCCGGCCGCGAGCAGCTCGCGGGCCTTCTCGACGGTGAGCTCGTCGGGCGCGACGTCGTCCGGGACCGAGGCGCGGGGCGGGTTCTCGCCCTCCTTGACCTCGACCGACAGGTCCTCGACGTAGGGCCCGTACCGCCCGACGCGGAGCTGGATGCCCTCGCCGATCGGCACGGAGTTGATCCCGCGCGCGTCGATGTCGCCGAGGTTCTCGACGAGCTCGCGCAGGCCCTCGCCGTCGGGGCCCTTCGCCGCGTCGCCGAAGTAGAACTGCGTGAGCCACTCGACGCGGTCACGACGGCCCGCGGCGATCTCGTCGAGGTCGGCCTCCATCGCGGCCGTGAAGCGGTAGTCGACGAGCCGGTCGAAGTGCTCCTCGAGCAGGCGCACGACGGCGAACGCGAGCCAGCTCGGCACGAGCGCCTGCCCGCGCGTGAGCACGTACCCGCGGTCCTGGATCGTCGAGATGGTCGAGGCGTACGTGGAGGGGCGGCCGATGCCGAGCTCCTCGAGCGCCTTGACGAGGCTCGCCTCCGTGTAGCGCGGCGGGGCCGACGTCGAGTGCCCCGCGGCCTCGAGGTCGTCGCCGCGCAGCGCGTCGCCCTCGGACATGCGCGGCAGGCGCGCCTCGCCCGCGGCGTCGGCGCCGGCCTTCCCGCCGCCGCCCAGGGCGTCCTCGGCGTACCGGTCGACGTCCGAGCTCTCCTCGTACGCGGCGAGGAAGCCGCGGAACGTGATGACCGTGCCCGACGCGGCGAACACGGCGTCGCGGCCCGAGATCCCCGCCTCCTCGGTCGCCGTCGTGGCACCGAGCGAGGCACCCAGGCGCACCGACGCGGTCGAGCCCTTCGCGTCGGCCATCTGCGACGCGACCGTGCGCTTCCAGACGAGCTCGTACAGCTTGAACTGGTCGCCGCTGAGCTCCTTGGCGACCTGGGCGGGCGTGCGGAACGAGTCGCCCGCGGGGCGGATGGCCTCGTGCGCCTCCTGCGCCCCGGCGTTCTTCGACGTGTAGACGCGCGGCTTCTCCGGCACGAACTCCGCGCCGTAGAGCTCGGACGCCTGACGGCGCGCGGCGCCCGTCGCCTCGGACGACAGCGACGGGGAGTCCGTACGCATGTAGGTGATGTAGCCGTTCTCGTACAGCGACTGCGCCGTGCGCATCGTCTGCCGCGACGACATGCGCAGCTTGCGGCTCGCCTCCTGCTGGAGGGTCGACGTCGTGAACGGCGCCGCGGGGCGGCGCGTGTACGGCTTGGTGTCGAGCGAGCGGACCGTGAACGCCGCGTCCGCGAGGCCCGCGACGACGGCGCCCGCCGTCGCCTCGTCGAGGTGGGCCGCGCCGTCGCGCACGGCGGCGGCCTTGAGCTGGCCGCGGTCGTCGAAGTCGCGCCCGGACGCGACGCGCGCGTCGCCGAGCTGGACGAGCCGCGCGCCGAACGCCTTGCCGGCGTCGTCGGGCGCCGCGGCCGCGGCCTCGCCGGCGAGGCCGAACGTGCCCGTGACGTCCCAGTACTCCGCGGCGACGAACGCCATGCGCTCGCGCTCGCGCTCCACGACGAGGCGCGTCGCGACCGACTGCACGCGCCCGGCCGACAGCCCCTGACGGACCTTGCGCCACAGGACCGGCGAGACCTCGTAGCCGTAGAGGCGGTCGAGGATGCGGCGCGTCTCCTGCGCGTCGACGAGGCTCGTGTCGAGGTCGCGCGTGTTCTGCAGGGCCCGCTGGATGGCCTCGCGCGTGATCTCGTGGAACACCATGCGCTTGACGGGGACCTTCGGCTTGAGCGCCTCGAGGAGGTGCCACGCGATGGCCTCACCCTCGCGGTCCTCGTCCGTCGCGAGGTAGAGCTCGTCGGCGTCCTTGAGGGCCCGCTTGAGCTCGGCGACCTTCTTCTTCTTGTCGGCGTAGACCTCGTAGTACGGGTCGAAGCCGTGGTCGACGTCGACCGCGAACTTCCCGTACGGGCCCTTCTTCATGTCCGCGGGCAGCTCCGACGGCTGCGGCAGGTCCCGGATGTGCCCGACGCTCGCCTCGACCTCGTAGTCGTCGCCGAGGTAGCCCTGGATCTTGCGAGCCTTGGCGGGCGACTCGACGATCACGAGCTTGCGTGGCATCCCATCCTGCTTTCGTCGGTGGTGCGTCGTTCGGTGCGGTCCGGGCCGCGGGACGGCCCGGTCGTCGTCGGTGGTCCGGGGCGGGCGGTCACGTGCGCGTCGTCGTGGGGGTCCGACGACGGCTGGTCGCCGTGGGCGTCGCACCGCTGCGCCTCCCGGGCCTCCGGTCCTCGGACCGGTCCAGGCAGCCTACGACGTTACGCCATCCGCGCCAGCCGCACCCTACCCCCGAACGGGGTGGCCGTCCGGACGGGCCGTCGCCTGTCGGACGAGGAGCAGGACCGCGAACGCGGCCGCCGTGACCGCGGCGACGCCGGCCGCGCCGCCGACGTACGCCGTCGCCTCCTGGGCGGGCGTGGTGGCCCACGTCGCGGGCGTCGAGCGCAGCGCGAAGAGCGCCACGGCCGCGCACGCGGCGGACCCGAGCACGAGGAGCACGGCCGTCACGACGGAGCCCGGCGAGCCGCCCGCGCCCGGGTCGAGCGACGAGCGCGGCGTGAACGCGCACACGAGCGCGCCCCACGCGAGGACGACGAGCACCGCCGCGACGACGTCGCTCGGGCGGTGCCACTGGCCGACGAGCGTCGAGACGCCCGTCGCCGCGGTGTACGCGCCGCCGAGGATCGCCACCATCGGGCGCGCGGCCCGCGGGACGACGAGCAGGAGGGCGCCCGCGACCGAGCCCGCGACGGTCGTGTGCCCGCTCGGCAGCGAGTTGTCGGCGGTCCAGCCGCCGATGAGGTTCTCGCGCCCCAGCAGCGAGTGCTTGACGACCTGGGTCGTGACGTTGGCGCCGACGACGAGGAACGCGACCTGCACCGCGAGGCCCCACCGGCGCCGCACGAGCGCGATGGCCATGGCCGCGCCGAGGCCGCCCACGACGAACGCGACGGAGACCGTGTCGAGCACCGGTTCCGCGACCGTCCACAGCCGCCCCTGCCCGTTGACGGCACCGTCGAACGCGGCCCGCTCGAGCATCTGGCCCGCGTACGTGTCGACGAAGAACCGCCAGACGGCCCACGCGAGCGCCGCCGCGACCACGGCCACGAGGCCCGCGACGACGCGCGGGGCGACCCGCGGCACGGGCCGCGCGACGGGCGCCGGCTGCGTCTGCTGCGGCGGCTGCGGCTGCTGCGGGACGGGTGGGTACGACGACCCGGCGGCAGCGCCCCACGGCGCCACCGGCTGCCCCGTCCCGGCGCCGACCGGGACCGACGGCGGCAGCGGCGCGTACCGCCCCGGGGAACCCGCCCCCGGGGCGGGCGCGGGGTCCGGGTGGGCGACCGGCAACGGGCGCGTCCCCGAGCCGCCACCGGTCGGCAGCGGTCGGGTCGGAGCGTGGTCGGACGGCATCCCCCCACCGTAGGCGACTTCTGTGCGGGTTCCGAGAAGACCCCGGGCAGGTCGTGGTCCCTGGCGCCGGTACCCCCGGCAGTACAGTGGCCGCCATGACGGACGTCTCCTCGCGGCAGCCCTCCGCGGACGACGGCCGCCGCGCCCGCCGGACGCGGCGCACCCGGCCCGAGACGCTCGCGCGACGCGAGGAGATCCTGCGCGCGGCGATGCACGTGTTCGGCTCGCGCGGGTACCACCAGGGGTCGCTCGCCGAGGTCGCGGACCAGGTCGGGATCACGCACGCCGGGGTGCTCCACCACTTCGGGTCGAAGGACCGCCTCCTCACCGCCGTCCTGGAGTTCCGCGACCGCGAGGACGTCGAGCACCTCGAGGGCCAGCACATCCCCGGCGGCCTCGACCTGTTCCGCCACCTCGTGCGGACGGCCACGGTCAACGCCGGGCGCCCGGGCATCGTGCAGGCGTACACCGTCATCGCGGGCGAGGCGGTGACCGACGGCCACCCCGCGAGCGCGTGGGTCACCGCGCGCTTCACCGGGCTGCGCGCCGACATCGCGGGGGCGCTGCGCCAGGTCGTCGACGAGCGTCGTGCCGCGGGCGGCGACGACGCGGACCTCGAGCTGACCGACGCGGCGCTCGACACCGCCGCGTCGGCGATCATCGGCGTCATGGACGGCCTGCAGACGCAGTGGCTCCTCGACCCGGACGCCGTCGACCTCGCCGGCGCGACCGCGTTCGCGATCGAGGCGATCCTCTCCGCCACGCTCGCCGGCGCGCAGCGGCCCCGACCGCTCGCCTGACCCTCCGCGCACGCCCCGGCCGGGCTCACCGGTCCGGCGACGCGCCGGACCGTCCTGGGCCCGGCCGGCGCGGTGGTCCTAGCCCGGGGCCACCTCGGCCAGCTCGGGCTCCCGGCTGTCGCGGCCCTCCCGGTAGGCGTCGATGGAGAGCGTGCGCAGGCGCGACGAGCGGCCCGTCGGGTTGTCCACGAAGCCGACGGCCGAGATGTACGGCTCGATCACGTGGATCTTCTGCAGCGGCGTGACGATGAGCAGCTGGAGCCCCAGTCGTCGGAACAGCTCGAGCGCGAACCGCGTCGACTCGTCCGACCCGCGCCCGAACGCCTCGTCGATGACGACGAACCGGAACGCCGTGGAGCGCACCGCGCCCCAGTCGAGCTTGAACTGGTAGGCGAGCGACGCCGCGAGGATCGTGTACGCGAGCTTCTCCTTCTGCCCGCCGGACTTGCCGCCGGAGTCGGAGTAGTGCTCGTGCTCGGAGTCGTCGGCGCGCGAGCGCTCGGAGGCCGAGAGCACGAACCAGTTGCGCACGTCGGTCACGCGACGACGCCACGCGTCGTCGAGGTCGGTCATGCCCTCGCGCCCGCGGAACCGCTCGACGAGCGCCTTGACCCGCAGGAACCGGTCCTCGGAGTACGACAGTGCGCCGTCGGCGAGCGCGCCGTCGCCCTCGGCGAGCGCGCGGTCGTCCTCGGCGAGGATCCCGTCGCCGTCGGTGCACGCGCGCAGGTCCTGCTGGAACTCGCGCACCTCGACGTTGGGCGTGCGCGACACCTCGAGGCGGATGTACCGGCCCGGGTTGTAGTCGATCGCGCGCAGCGAGTCGTTGATCGTGTCGATGCGGTCCCGGATGAGGTCCGCCTGCTTGGCGAGCTCCGCCGCGAACCCGGCGATGTCGCGGATCGCGTTGGTGTTGAGGTACGCCTTGAAGTCGGCCTCGAAGCGCGGCAGGTCGTCGCGCACGAGCCGGTCGTGGATCTCGCGGTAGCCGTCCGCCGAGCGCACGTCGGCGTCGAGCTCCGCGGTCTCGACGGGGTACGCGGAGCGGAACGCGGCCATCTGCCCCGCGACCCGCGTGCCGAGGTCGGCACGCTCGCGCTGCGCCTGCTCGGCCTCGGCCGTGAGGCGCGACCGCACGGCGTTCTCCACCGCGTCGAGGTCGGCCGTCGACGAGGGGTCGGCGTCGCCCAGCTCGCGGTCGAACTCCTCGGACAGGGCCGCCGCGGTCTCGTCGTCGAGGGCCTCCCCCGCGCCGTCGAGCACCGCACGGGCCCGGTCGCGCGCGGTCCGCGCCTCGTCGAGCGCGTGCCGGTCGGCGCCGAGCGTCGCGACGACGCGGTCGCGCTCGTCCTCGAGCGCCGCCCGCCGGCGCGCGGCCTCCGCGAGCCGGCCGGCGATGCGCCCGAGCTCGTCGCTCGCCTGCTCGAGGCGGCGCTTCTCGTCGTCGAGCTCGGCGATCCGCACGACCTCGGCGCGCCAGTCGAGCTCGTCCCAGTCGCGGTACACGTCCGTGCGGCCGAGCGCGGTCGAGCGCGCCTGCAGGTCCGCGCGGCGCGCGGCGGCGGCGTCGCGGCGGCGCGCGACGTCGTCCCGGCGCGCGCTCACCTCCGCCGCCTGCTCGAGCAGCGCGTCCACCTTGGCCTGGGTCGACCAGCCGAGCACGTACCCGCGCCGGTCGTCGACGGCGCGCACGTCGTTCTTCTCGTGGTGGTCCGGGGAGTGCTTGACCTGGCCCGAGCGCGTCACGGCGCGCGGCAGGCGGCGGAACGCGGCGAGGTCGTCCGCGCACACGTGGTCCGCGCGGCGCTCGAGCTCGGCCTCGACCCACGCCGTGAGCGCCGGCGCGTCGTCGAGCGCGCGGACGTCGAGCAGGTCGGCGAGCAGCAGGGCGTCGTCGGGCCGGTCGGCGCGCCGCACGGCGGGGACGCGCGCGGGCACCCGGTGGTAGACGAGGCGCAGCCCCAGGTGCTCGCGGTCCACCCACGCGGCGACCGCGTCGTAGCGGTCCGCGGGCACGAGCAGCGACAGCGCGAAGCCGCGCAGCACGCGCTCGGCCGCGCCCTCCCAGGCCTCGTGCTCGGGCCGCACCGCGAGCAGCTCGCCGACGAACGGCAGGTCGCCGGGGGCGAGCCCCACGCCCGCGCACAGCCGGTCCCGCACGTCGAGGTGGGTGCGCGGCAGGTTGGAGCGACGGTCGGCGAGGCTCGCGAGCTCGGCCGTGACCTCGGCGGTCTCCTGCTCGACGGCGCGCACCTGGGCCGCGACCTCGGCGGCGGCCTCCTCGGCGCGCGCGAGGTCGTCGCGGACGGCGCGGGCCGCGGCGTCGGCGTCGGCCCGCAGCGCGGCGAACGCCTCGGCGTCGACGAGCGCGTCGGCGACCGCGCGCACGGCGTCCGCCGAGGGCGCGGAGCCACCCGCGGCGCCGGCGGGCGACAGGCCCGCCTGGACCGCGTACCCCGCGAGCTGCGTGACGCGGCGCTCGCGCGCCGCGCGCTCGACCTCGCGCCGGGCGACCTCGCCCTCGATCGCGGCGAGGCGGTCGCCGCCGTGGCCCGCGCGCTCGAGCTCGAGCCGCTGCCGCTCGGTGCCGAGCTCGTCGAGCTCCGCGCCCACGCGCGCGCGCCGCGCCTCGCCGTCCGCGACCCGCTCGTCGAGCGCGCCGATGAGCCCGTCGAGGTCCGCGACGCGGCGCGAGGCGGTGAAGGCGCGCAGCGCGTCCCGGCGCGCGGTGACGGCGTCGGCGCGGCGACCGAGCGCGTCGTGCGCGTCGCAGTCCGCGAGCAGGGGCGCGAGGCGGTCGATCTGCGCCGTCGCGCGCACGACGGCGTCGTGCGCGCTCGTGAGGTCGTCGAAGTGCGCGACGAGCCGGTCCGTCCAGCGGTCCGCGTCGAACGGCTCGAGCATGTGCTCGCGCACGAACTCGCCGAGGTCGCCGACGGACTTCATCGAGACGGTCTGGTGGAACAGGTCCATCGCCTGCTCGGACGGGATCCCCAGCAGGCGGCGGAAGTCGCGCCCGTACTCCGGGAAGTGGTCGCGCACCTGCGCCCCGGCCTCGCGCAGCCGCCGGCGCAGCGACGCGACGTCTCCCCCGAAGCCCGCGAAGTCCTCGGTGATCGTCAGCGGGCGGTCGCTCGTCACGAAGAAGCGGTCCGGCTGGCCCGACTGCCCCGGCGCGAGCCAGAACACCTGCGCGAGCGTGACCTCCTGGTCGAACCCGCGGTTCGCGAACCGCCCGAGCACGACCGAGTACGTGCCCCGCTCGCGCAGGCCCACGTGGCGCGTCGTGCCCGTCGCCTCGTCGCGCTCCGACTTGTAGTGGCCCGCGACGTAGGAGCGCAGCGAGCGCTCGCGCGCGCCCGCTCCCGCCGCCTTGTTGTACGAGATGCGGTGCGAGGGGACGAGGAGCGTCGTCACGGCGTCGACGATCGTCGACTTGCCGGAGCCGATGTCCCCCGTGAGCAGGGCGTTGCGCCCGTCGAGGTCGAACCCCCACACGCGCTGGTCGAACGTGCCCCAGTTGAGCACCTCGAGGCGCGCGAGGCGGAAGCCCGCGCGCGCGTCGAGGTCGGCCGCCGGGTCGTGCAGCTCGACCGGGCTGAACAGGCCTTCCATCACGCCACCGTCCCCGTCGTCGATCCCGTCGTCGTGCCCGTCGCCCGCGGCGCCGCGCCCTCGGCCCGCCCGGCCGCCACCTCGAGGTACTGCCCGAGGCGCGCGTCGAGGTCCGCGAGCCACTGCGCGTCGACGAACGCCTTGAGGATGCGCCGCACCTCGTAGCGGCGACCGTCGCCCGCCTCGGCCTCCGGTGCCGCGTCGTCCGCGCCGTCGGGCAGCGCGTCCCGGCCCGCGGGCCGCAGGAAGCCCAGCTCGACGACGCGCCGCACGAGCGCGTCCGCCCGGTCGACGAGCCGCGCCTCGTTCTGCGCGGCGCCCGCGTCCTGCGCGAGGAAGACCCGCAGCAGGTCGACGATCTCGGAGCGCGCGAGCACGAGGCGCGTGTCGCCGCCCTCCGAGTCGGACTGGGCGAGCCGCTTGCGCAGCAGCGCGAGCAGCAGGCTCACGTCGAAGGGCAGCTCGCGCCGCGGGATCAGGCGCGGCACGCGCTCGTCGCGCTCGTGCTCGGGCTGCGAGCGCAGGTACGCGTACCCGTCGCCCTCGTCGACGACGACCTGCAGGCCCAGCATCGCGACGACGTCGCGCACCTGCGCCTCGTGCGCGAGCAGGTCGCGCCACGTCTCCTCGCCCGACTCCCGGTACACCACGCCCTTGAGCAGGGACGTGACGACGACCGACAGCTCGGGGCTGCGTGCGGGACGTGCGCTCGGCGCGCTCGCCGGCATGCTCACGGGGTCTCCTCGGTACGGGGGGTCTCGCGGGGGTGCTCGCGGGGTGGTGGCGCGGTCGGGGACGGGGCGCTGCGCCGGGCGAACGTCACGCGCGGCAGGCGGGCGACGCGCACGACCGGGTCGGGCGGCGGCGCGTCCGACGGCTCGTCCGCGTGCCCGACGGCGGGCGGCGGCTCCCCGAGCCAGCTCACCTCGTCGGTCGCCTCGTCGTCGTGCACGACGGCGAAGCGCGGGTCGTCGAGCGACAGGTACGTCACGAGCTCCGCGAGTCCGTGCTCGAGCGGCGCGGCGCGGACGACGTCGCCGAGCGAGACCTGCGCGCCGAGGGCCGTCCCGGACAGCGCGTCGCGCACCGTGCGGGCGAGGCGCTCGGGGTCGACGTGCACCTGTTCGTAGAGCGCCGCGACCGCGAAGTCCTCGTCGCCCTCCTCGACGTGCTCGGAGTCGATCCGGGACCCGGGCCGGGGCGCGAACAGGGGGCGCTCCGTCGGGAGCACGACCTCGGGCGCGACGGCGTCGATCGGCATGCCGGGCGGGCCGGCGTCGGAGCCGGACCGCGCGACGTCGCGCGCCGCGAGCGCCTTCGCCTCCACGCCGCGCAGGATGTCCATGACGCGGCGGTTCTCGAGCCACACCTGGTCGTCGAGGAACCGGCGCAGCTGCTCGGACAGGGTGCGGACCGTGGCCTGCGTGCGCTCGCCCGCGTCGAGCCAGTCGTAGTGGATGCGGCGCAGGCGCCGGTGCTCGTCGGTGCGCGCCGCGTCGTCGGGCCGCCCGGGCCGCGCGCCCGGGCCGGCGGGTGCGGCGTCGACCGCGATGGCGTCGAGCGCCTGGACCTCGTCGACGAGCGCGGCGAACTCCTCCTGGCGGCGGCGGTCGAGGAGGAAGTCGTAGAACGCGTGGAAGGAGCGCCCCTGGTCGGACTCGGCGATCGCCGTGCGCGAGCGCACGACCTCCTCGAGGAGCTCGCCCTTCGCGCCGTCCCACCCGGTGATGCGCTCGCGCAGGTCGCGGTCGAGCCGACGGAAGTTCGCCTCGACCTCGCGGAAGTCGGAGAGCAGGTCGGCCGCGGTCTGCGTGAGCTGCTGGTAGCGGTCGCGCTGCGCCGCGGCGTCGAGCACGGCGACCCGGCCGGCGCGCACCTGCGCGATCTCGTCGTCGAGGCGCGCGCGGCGCTCCTCGAGCTCGCGCAGGCGCTCGGCCGGGTCGCTCTGCGCGCCGACCGCGAGCTGGCGCAGGAGCTCGAACACGGTGTTGAGCCGGGACTCGGTGCCGACGAACGCGCGGCCGCGCAGCGACGCGACCCACCGGACGGCCTGCTCGACGGCGGGCGTCGCGTCGTAGTGCGGCTCGGTCGAGCCGGGCGGGTACCAGGCGCGCAGCCAGCCCTGCTCGGGGTGCGCCCAGTGGTCGACGTAGGCCTGGGGCGCTCGCGGGTAGCGCGGCTCGGCCCCGGGGCCCTCGGCGCGGCGCAGGGACCACAGGTGGTCGTCGAGGCGCGCGACGAGGTCGGTCTCGGGGATGGCCCGCACGTTCTCCTCGACGAACAGCGTGCCGAGGAACGACAGCACGAGCGGCGCCGTGTCCGCACGCAGCAGGCGCCACGCCGCGCTGGACCGTCGCAGGGCGTCGACGTCGTCGTGCAGCACGCAGGTCCTCTCGGGCGGGGGCGGGTCGGCGGGCCGACCGCGCGCGCCGGGAGCGGGCGCGCCCCCAGATCTTAGGTCGGGCCGCCCCCGCGACCCCCACGACCCGCGCGAGCGACGGCCGCCGGCAGGACGGGACCATGGTCCCTGTCGCCCGGCGGCGCGCGCTCCGTACGCTGGAACCCGGCGCCTGGCCGGCAGCGCGCCCACCCTGCCGGCCGGACGCCACCCCTGTGCGCGTCGGAGGTCCGGCGCGCGCCGACCGCCCTGCGGCGGCAGGCCGCGACCGGAGGACCGCCGATGAGCCACGCGACGACGACCCTCGCGGACGACCGCACGGGTTTCGACCCGATGGAGCGCCCGCAGGGCTGGTCGCACTCCCGCACGGTGCTGTTCGGCGAGATGCTCGTCTTCGGCCTCCTGAGCCTCACCGCCGCGTTCGTGCTGTCCTACGACGCCGTGCTGCTCGCGGCGAACCCGGCCGCGACGCTGTCGTGCGACGTCAACGCCGTGCTGTCCTGCGGCACGGTCGCGCAGTCGTGGCAGGCCCAGGTGTTCGGGTTCCCCAACTCGTTCCTGGGTCTCGTCGCGGAGCCGGTCGTCATCACGACGGCGGTCGCGGCCCTCGGTGGCACCCGGTTCCCGCGGTGGTTCCTCTTCTCCGCCCAGTGCGTCTACCTCCTGGGCGTCGTGTTCGCGTACTGGCTCTTCTACCAGTCGATGTTCGTCATCGGCGCGCTGTGCCCGTGGTGCCTGCTCATCACCGTCTCCACGACGCTGGTGTTCGCGTCGCTGCTGCACTGGAACGTCCTCGAGGACAACCTCTACCTGCCGCGCCGCGCGCAGGAGCGGCTGCTCGGCTTCGTGCGCTCGGGCGCGTACGGCTACCTCGTCGCCGCGTGGCTCGTGGCGCTGGCCGTGCTCGTCGTGCTCAAGTACGGCCCGTCGCTCTTCGTCTGACCGACGCCCGACGACGGCGCCCCCGCACCGTCCCGGGCCGGCCCGCTCGCGCGGCCGTGCCTCACGCCCCGGACGGCGCGCCGTCCGGCCGCAGGAACCCGTCGCGGACGAGACCGCGCACGGCCGGCAGGAGCTCGGCGGCGAGGTCGTCCGCGGGCACCTCGAAGAGCGCGGCGATCGCGCCCACGAGCTGACCGACGCCCAGCTCGCCGTCGCTCGCGCCGACGAGCGCGGCCAGCCCGGTCGACGCGTGGACCGCGCGCCCGAGCCCGTCGCCCTGCCGCAGGAGCACGACGCTCGGGTCGGCCGCGCCCGGCGTGTGGAACCGCTCCTCGGTGACGTCGGGTGCGACGGCGAGGCACTCGGCGGCGAGCGCCGCGTCGTCGCGCGCGGCGAGCCAGTCGTGCGCCGCGAGGGACGCGGCGAGGTGGCCGCCGAGGGGCTGGCGCACCGACCCGGTGTGCTCCTCGAGCCGGCGCAGCGTCGGGGTGCCGGAGAGCGGACGGCGCAGCGTGACGATGCCGAACCCGACCGCCTCGACGTCGCGCGACGCGAAGTCGTCGAGCCACGCGGCGTACGACCCCGCCCACGCGGCCGGCTCCCGCTCGGCCGTCGTGCCGCCGTCGCGGATCCACGTCTCCGCGTACTCGGCCGGGTCGAGGAGCTCGCGCTGGACGACCCAGCCGTCGAGGCCCGCGGCGTCGAGCCACGCGCCGACGCGCTCCTGCCAGGGCTCGCCGCGTCGGTGCTCCCAGTTGCCGAGGAGCTGCGCGACGCCGCCCGGGGCGAGCACGGCGCCGACCCCCGTGACCAGGTCGCGGACGACGTCGTCGCCCGACCGGCCGCCGTCGCGGTACTCGTACTCGGTGACGCCCGCGGCACGGGGCGTGATGACGAACGGCGGGTTCGACACGACGAGGTCGAACGACTCGCCCGCGACGGGCTCCAGCATCGAGCCCTCGCGCAGGTCGAGCGCGGCCGGTCCCCCGCCCGCCACGCGCGCGCCGTCCGCGTCGAGGTTGAGCGCCGCGTTGAACGCCGTGAAGCCGAGCGCGCGGGCGGAGACGTCGGTCGCGACGACGTGGCGCGCGTGCCGCGACGCGTGCAGCGCCTGGATGCCGCACCCGGTGCCGAGGTCGAGCACGCGCCCGACGGGCGTGCGGACGGTGACCTGCGCGAGCGTGAGCGAGGCGCCGCCGGCGCCGAGCACGTGGTCGGGCGCGAGGCGCCGGCCCGTGGCGAGCTCGCCGAGGTCGGAGGAGAGCCACCACGTCACGGGGCCGGCGGCGTCCTGGGCGGCGTAGGGGCGCAGGTCGACGACGGCGCGCACGGCGTCGTCGGGCCCCGCCCCGGCGGCCTCGACGAGGCCGAGCCGCGCGGCGCCGTCCGTGCCGGTGCGCCCGAGGGCGGCGTCGAGCGCGCGGCGCGGGACCTCGTCGCCGAGCAGGAACAGCGCGGCGAGCGCGGCGACGGGGTCCGCGGCCGCCCCCCGCAGCGCGCGGCGCGCGGGGACCGCCTGCTCGCGGTGCAGCGCCGCGGACGCGACCGGGCCGAGCCGGTCCTCCACGCCGTCCACGGTGAAGCCCGCCGCGACGAGGTCGGCGCGCAGGTCGCGGAGCGCGCCGTCGTCGGGGGCCGGGTGCGGTCCGGGCGGTCGCGGGCTCGACGGGGCGTCAGGTGCGGGCATGGGTCCATCCTGCGGGATCCGGGCCCCGCGGGCCGCACGACGACGGGGCACCGGGGACGCGGACCGCGCCCCCGGTGCCCCGGGGTCCTTCCGACGGGCTGGCGCCCGCCGGCTCAGCAGTTCTGGGCGCCGTACGTCGCGACGTTGGTCGTCGCGCTCATGAACTCCTCACCCGTGAGCGCGCTCGTCGCCTCGGTGAGGGCCGTCATGTCGGCGTTGGCCGGGTCGTCCGCCGCCTCGCCCATGACGGTCGCGAAGTCGCGGAACGACGTGGTCAGGTAGTCCCAGTCGGCGGAGAGGTCCGCCGGCGGCTCGGCGGCCTCGAACGCCGCCGAGATGTCCTCGAACGCCTGGACGGCGGCCGCGGGGTCGGACGTGTCGACGCTGCTCACGGAGGTCAGCTCGTCGATCGCCGCGCACACGTCGCCCGACGCGCCCTCGGCCTCGGCGGTCTCCTCGGTCGTCTCCTCGGTCGTGGGCTCCTCGGCCGCGTCCGTGGTCTCCTCGGTGGCGGCGGAGGTCTCCTCGGTGGCGGTGGTCTCGTCGTCGCTGCCCGACCCGCCGCACGCGGCGAGCGAGAGGACGAGGAGGGCGCTCGTCGCGAGGGCGGTCGTGGTCTTCGTGATCGTCAGTCGGTTGCGCATGAGCACCATGCTCACCCGGATCCGCGCTGAGCGTGCGCTGAAACGGCCCGATCGGGGACTCCTCCCCATGTGGTGAGCGTCATGGGGTGAAATGTCCGGCGGGAGGTCAGGCCGTGCAGCCCCCGTGGAAGAACTCCGTGACGCGCTGCGACGAGGTCGTGAGCGCCGACGCGTCGATCTTGCGACCGACCCGGTCGATCGAGCGCGCGAGCTCGCCCGCGTCCTCGGGCCCGGCCGCCTCCACGGCATCGGCGAGCATCGTGAGGTAGGTCGCGACGACCGCCCAGTCCTGCGCGATCGCGGCGGGCGGCTCGGCGCCGGCGAGCTCGTCGCGCGCCGTGGTGAACCCGGTGACGAGGTCGTGCGGGTGCTCGACGCTGAGGTTCATCTGCGCCTTGGCCGCGGCGCCCCAGGCGACCTCGGCGTCGCGGCACGCCGCGTCGACGGTGGCCGCCGGCTCCTCGCCCTCCGCGTCGGACCCGCCGGTCCCCTCGGCGTCGTCGCCGTCCGCAGGCGCCTCCTCGCCGTCGGCCGCGCCGTCCGGGTCGTCCTCGCCGGCCGCGACGTCGACGACCGGCGCGTCGTCCTGCGGGTCCTCGGCGGCGGTCGGACCGGCCGGCGCGGAGGCCCGCAGGGTCACGACGTCGAAGGACCCGCTCGCGACGGTCGCGAAGCACAGGACCGCCACCGCGACGAGCACGACGCCGTGGGCCACGGCACGTACCGGAGATCGCATGGCCCCTATGATGACGCCTCCCGGCCGCAGGACGAACCCGCGGCCCGGGGGCGCTCCCGCGGCGGCCCCGCGAGCAGGGCGCGGCGGCGCCGTGTCGGCGCCGCCCCGCCGTCGTCAGCCCATCGTGTTGACGATGAGCCCGATGTGCGTGAAGAAGTTCATCGCGCCGAAGAGCAGGAACGCGACGCCCGCGAGGCCCCACGCCCAGCCGATCACGCGGCGCACGACCGTGCGACCCTCGCGCAGCGCGAGGGGGAAGAGGATCGCGCCGAGCCCGACGAGCGCGATGAGCCCGGACATGAAGATCGCCTCGACGAGCGGGTACGCGGCGAACGCGCCGGAGATCGGCTCCTCGGGCGGGGCCGCGAAGAGCTGGTAGGTGACCCCGGCGACCGCGATGGCGACGAGGCCGAGGCCCATGCCGAGCACGAAGACCGAGACCGGTCGTGCGACCGCCGACAGGTGCTCGGTCGCGTCCTCGCGTGCGAGCGCGTCGCGCCCGCGCTTCCACAGGTAGAACGCGGCGGCGAGGAGCAGCACGCCGAACGCGAGGCTCGTCTCGCCGAAGACGATGTTGTCGAACGGGAAGCCGCCCGCGGCGAGCGGCCACGTGAGCGTCATGTGCAGGCCCGTCGCGGTGAGGATCGACCCCAGCACGCCGAACGCGAGGGCCCAGCCCTCGACGACGACGGTGCGCGGCGAGCGGAGCAGCTCCCGCCCGAGCAGGACGAGCAGGATCAGGCCTGCTCCGACGGCGACCGACATCACCGTGTTGTACGTGGGCATCTGTGCCCAGTCGATGACGAGACCTCCTGCGGCCTGCATGACTCCTCCTCGGTTCGCGGCAGGCCCGAGCGGCCCGCACACCGTCGAAACCATACGCACGTATGAGTTATTCCCTTCCTAGGATGTCCCCGTGAGCACACCCGACGGGCCCGCGGGCTCCGCCGCCGCGCCGCGACCGCCCGCGGGCGCGCGGGCGACCGTCCAGGACCGCAGCACGACCCGGCAGCGGGCGATGGTCGACGCCGCCGCCCGCCTCCTCATCGAGCAGGGCTTCGGCGCCGTGACCCACCGCCAGGTCGCGCGCGCGGCCGGCGTGCCGCAGGGGTCGGCGTCGTACTACTTCCCGACGAGCGCGTCCCTCGTCGCGGCGGCCGTCGAGGCCGCGGAGGACCTGCGCGCGACCGCGGCCCACGCGCACGCCGACGCCCTCCCCCGCCGCGCGCGCTCGTCGACCGCGACCGCCCGCGAGCTCATCGAGACGCTCTACGCCCCGCACGTCGACGACTCGGTCGTCGACGTGCGGCTCGACCCGATGCTCACCGCGATGCGCGACCCCGCCCTGCGCCCGATCATGCGGGCGTCGCGCCCGCGGCTGCTCGCGGCGCTGCGCACCGTGCTCGACGCGTCGGGCCGCGAGGGCGCCGAGGACGTCGACCTGCTCGGCCACGTCGTCGACGCGGCCCTGCTGGCGGCCGCCGCGGAGGAGGACGGGAAGGTGCTGGACCGCGCGACCGCCACGGTCGCGCGCGTGCTCGACCGCTGGCACTGACGCGGACGCAATTACTTACTGACTGGTCAGTTTTCCTCTAGGATGTCCGACGGTGCGACCCGCCCGGGGGCCCGTCGTGGCACCACGGCCCGACCCCCGGTCCCGGTGCGCCGCCCGACGCCGTCGCCGTGAGAGGACCCGCCCGTGAGCACGACGCCCTACCTCGACCCCTCCCTGCCCGTCGCCGAGCGGGTCGAGGACCTCCTCGGGCGCATGACGCTCCCCGAGAAGGTCGGGCAGATGCTGCAGCTCGACGCGCGCGACGGCGTCCGCGGCCTCGTCGAGGACAAGCACGTGGGCTCGATCCTCCACGCCTCGCCCGAGAACGTCCGCGAGGCGCACGCGCTCACCGACGCCACGCGCCTGCGCATCCCGCTGCTCGTCGCCGAGGACGCGATCCACGGCCACTCGTTCTGGGTCGGCGCGACGATCTTCCCCACCCAGCTCGGCATGGCCGCGACGTGGGACCCCGCGCTCGTCGAGCAGGTGGCCCGCGCCACCGCCGTCGAGGTCGCGGCGACGGGCATCCACTGGACCTTCTCCCCCGTGCTGTGCATCGCGCGCGACCTGCGCTGGGGCCGCGTCGACGAGACGTTCGGCGAGGACCCGTACCTCATCGGCGAGCTCGCGTCGGCGATGGTCCGCGGCTACCAGGGCGCCGGCGAGACCGACCCCACCGGCGTGCTCGCGACCGCGAAGCACTTCGCGGGCTACTCGGAGACGCAGGGCGGGCGCGACGCGAGCGAGGCCGACATCTCGCGCCGCAAGCTGCGCTCGTGGTTCCTCCCGCCGTTCGAGCGCGTGGCGCGCGAGGGCTGCGCGACGTTCATGCTCGGCTACCAGTCGATGGACGGCGTCCCGGTGACCGTCAACGGCTGGCTCCTCGACGAGGTGCTGCGCGGCGAGTGGGGCTACACGGGCACGCTCGTCACCGACTGGGACAACGTCGGGCGCATGGTCTGGGAGCAGAAGATCCAGCCCGACCACGTGCACGCCGCCGCGGCCGCCGTCCGCGCGGGCAACGACATGATCATGACGACGCCGCAGTTCTTCGAGGGCGCCCTCGCGGCGGTCGAGAAGGGCCTGCTCGACGAGGCCGCGATCGACGCAGCGGTGCGCCGCATCCTCACGCTCAAGGTGCGCCTCGGCCTCTTCGAGGACCCGCGCCGGCCCGACGCCGCGCGCCAGGAGGAGGTCATCGCCTCCGGGGCGCACGCCGCCGTGAACCTCGACGTCGCGCGCCGCTCGCTCGTGCTGCTCGCGAACGACGGCACGCTCCCCCTCGCAGGCGGGCTGAGCGCCGGGCCCGACGGCCGCGCCGTCGCCCCCGCGGGCGCGCGCCCGCTCACGGTCGCCGTCGTCGGCCCCAACGCCGACGACGACCACACGCAGCTCGGGGACTGGGCCGGCGCCTCCGGGCAGGCCGACTGGCTGCCCACGGGCCACCCCCGCGAGATGACGACGACCGTCCTCGACGGGTTCCGCGACCACGTCCCCGCCGGCTGGACCGTGACGCACGCGCGCGGCGCGGACATCCTCACGCTCGAGCCCGACCCCGAGGGCGCGTTCTTCCCCGACGGCCAGCCGCGCCCGCAGGTCGTCGTGCCCGCCGCCCCCGACGACGCGCTGCTCGCCGAGGCGGTCGAGGCGGCGCGCGCCGCCGACGTCGTCGTCGCGGTCGTCGGCGACCGCATCGAGCTCGTCGGCGAGGGCCGGTCCACCGCGACGCTCGAGCTCGTCGGCGCCCAGGTCGCGCTGCTCGACGCGCTCGCCGCGACGGGCACGCCGACCGTCGTCGTGGTCGTCGCGTCCAAGCCGCTCGTGCTCCCGCCCTCGGCGCGCGACGCCGCGGCGGTCGTCTGGGCGGCGAACCCCGGGATGCGCGGCGGGCAGGCGCTCGCCGAGCTCGCCCTCGGCCTCGTCGAGCCCGAGGGACGGCTGCCGGTCTCGTTCGCCGAGCACGCCGGCCAGCAGCCCACCTACTACAACCAGGTGCGCGGCCAGCACGGCGACCGGTACGCCGACCTCACGCAGCGCACCGCGTTCGCGTTCGGCGAGGGCCTGAGCTACACGACCGTCGAGTACGCCGACCTGCGCGTGCTCGACCCGGTCCTGCGCGCGGACGGCACCGTCCGGGCGCAGGTCACGCTGCGCAACACCGGCACGCGTCCCGTGCGCGAGACCGTGCAGGTCTACGTGAGCGACACCGTGACGTCCGTGACGTGGGCGGACAAGGAGCTCAAGGCGTACCGGAAGGTCGCGCTCGCCCCCGGCGAGACGGCCGTCGTCGACCTCGAGCTGCCCGTCGCGGACTGCACCCTCGTCGACGCGGCGGGCCGCCGGGTCGTCGAGACCGGCGACTTCGAGCTCCTCGTCGGTCCGTCCTCGCGCGACGAGGCCCTCCTGCGCGCCGAGTTCGCCGTCACGGCGTGACGCCCACGAGGAGGGGCCCCGGTCGCCGACCGGGGCCCCTCCTCGTGCGCGCCCTGCCGGGCGACGGTCAGGCGCCGCTCGTCACCTGCTGGCGCACCTCGGCGACCTCCTCGCGGTCGACGCGCGCGGCGCGCAGCCGGGACGCGATGACCGCGCCGAACGCGATCGCCGCCGCGACGACGGCGATGCCGATGCGCAGCACCTGGTTCGCGTCCTCCGGCACGCTGAGCAGCACGACCGCCGGCGCGATGAGCACGGACACGAGGTTCATCACCTTGATGAGCGGGTTGATCGCCGGTCCGGCGGTGTCCTTGAACGGGTCGCCGACCGTGTCGCCGATGACCGTCGCGGCGTGCGCCTCGGAGCCCTTGCCGCCGTAGGCGCCGTCCTCGACGATCTTCTTCGCGTTGTCCCACGTGCCGCCCGAGTTCGCGAGGAACACGGCCATGAGGACGCCGGCACCGATGGCACCCGCGAGGAAGCCCGCGAGCGGCCCGACGCCGAGCCCGAACCCGACGGCGATCGGCGCGAACGCGGCGAGGAGGCCCGGCGTCGCGAGCTCCCGCAGCGAGTCGCGCGTGCAGATGTCCACGACCTTGCCGTACTCGGGGCGCTCCTCGAACGTCATGATCCCGGGGTGCTCGCGGAACTGGCGGCGCACCTCGAAGACGATGGCGCCCGCGGCGCGCGTCACCGCGTCGATCGCGAGACCGGAGAAGAGGAAGACCGTCGCCGCCCCGAGGATGAGCCCGACGAGCGTGATCGGCGAGATGATCTGGTAGTCGAGCATCGACGTGACGAGCCCGGCGCCGACCGACTCGACGTCCACGAGGGCCTGGCTCACGGCGTCGGCGTACGAGCCGAAGAGCGCGGTCGCCGCGAGGACGGCCGTCGTGATGGCGATGCCCTTGGTGATCGCCTTCGTCGTGTTGCCCACCGCGTCGAGGTCGGTGAGGATCTGGGCCGCGTCGCTCTCGTCCGCCTCCGCGTCCTCCCCGAGCGACATCTCGTAGATGCCCTGGGCGTTGTCGGAGACCGGCCCGAACGTGTCCATGGCGACGATGACGCCGACCGTCGTGAGCAGGCCGCACCCGGCGAGCGCGACGAGGAACAGCGCGAGCCACACCGAGCCGCCCGCGAGGAGGAAGAGGCCGCAGATCGCGGCGGCGATCACGCCGGCCGTGTAGACCGCGGACTCGAACCCGACGCCGATGCCCGACAGGACCACGGTCGCCGCGCCCGTGCGCGACGTGGCCGCGACGTGCAGCGTCGGCTTCGACGTCGTGCCGGTGAAGTACCCCGTGATCCACAGGATGATCCCCGCGAGCACGACGCCGATGACGACGGCGAGGCTCGCGACGACGCGCGGGTCGGCGGCCAGGCCGGACAGGTCGCCGAGGTCGGCCGTGCCGTCCATCGCCGAGAACGACGAGGGCAGGTACACGAACGCGGCGACCGCCGCGAGGATCGCACCGACGAGCGCGGAGAGGTAGAAGCCGCGGTAGATCGCGCGCAGGCCGTTCTCCTGGCCGCGCACGCGCGTGATGAACACGCCGAGCACGGCGACGAGCGCGCCGATCGCGGTGACGATGAGCGGGAAGACGAGGCCCTCCTCGCCCATCGCGGCCTTGCCGAGGATGAGCGCGGCCACGAGCGTCACCGCGTACGACTCGAAGAGGTCGGCGGCCATGCCGGCGCAGTCGCCGACGTTGTCGCCCACGTTGTCGGCGATCGTCGCGGCGTTGCGCGGGTCGTCCTCGGGGATGCCCTGCTCGACCTTGCCGACGAGGTCGGCGCCGACGTCGGCCGCCTTCGTGAAGATGCCGCCGCCCACGCGCATGAACATCGCGAGCAGCGCCGCCCCGAAGCCGAAGCCCTCCAGCACCGCGGGCGCGTCCCCGCGGTACAGCAGCACGACCCCGGCCGCGCCGAGCAGGCCGAGGCCCACGACGGACATGCCCACGACGCCGCCGGTGCGGAACGCGATGCGCGCGCCTTCCGAGCGGCCGCCGGGCCGCGTCGCCGCCGAGGCCACGCGCACGTTCGCGCGGACCGCGAGCCACATGCCGAGGTAGCCGATCGCGGCCGAGAACGCGGCGCCGACGAGGAACGCGACCGAGCGCCCGACGCGGACCCCGCCGTCGCCCGGCAGCAGGAACAGCAGCCCGAAGACGATGACGGCGAACAGGGCGAGCGTGCGGAACTGGCGGTTGAGGTAGGCGCCGGCTCCCTCCTGCACGGCCTGCGCGACGTCGCGCATGGCCGCCGTGCCCTCCCGCGCGGCGAGGACCTGTCTGCGCAGGACGAGGGCGAAGCCGAGGGCGACGAGCGCGATCAGCGCGATCACCCCGACGATGGTGAGACTTCCGGTACCGAGGGTGGGCATCCGTCCTCCTTGACGACTGCGGCCGCGCCGGTCCCCTGCCGACGCGATGGGGAGGAGTCTACGCACGTGTGGCGCACGTCACGACGACACGTGAAGGACGTCACGAGACGGCCCTCGCGCGCGCCCGCCGCGCGGCCGTCGCGCGGCCGTCCGGGCGGCGCGTGGCGGTGGTCAGTCGGCGAGCCGGAACGCGAGCTCGTGCTCCCAGCGCGCCATGTCCGCCTCGTCGGCCGGGTCGGTGAGGTAGTGCTCGACGCGCGCGCCCCACGCCCGCTGCCCGGCGTCCGCGTCCCACGCCAGGCCCTGGTCGGCGGCCCACGCGAGCAGGTCCCCCGTGGCGCCCTCGAGCTCGTCGGGGTGCCCGCGGTGCCGCACGACGGCGTAGCGGCCGGCCGGGAGCGTCCCGGACCGCGGCCCGGGGGCGACGACCGCGCCGACCGGGGGCGCGTCGTCGGGCACGGGCGCCGCGACGGGGACCCCGACGTCGAGCACGAGCTCGCGCTCCATGTCGACGACGAGGTAGCGGAAGAAGGGCGGCCCGGCGGGCTCGACGCCGCGCGCGGCGAGCCACGCGAACACCTCGGGGAGGCGGTCGGCGGCGCTCGCCATCGTCGACATCGTCACCGCGCACGTCACGCCCACGTACGGGACGTCGGGGCGGTCCTGGATCTCGGGGGTCTGCTGGAGCGTCATGCGGAGGTGGACCGCGGGCGGGCGCCGGACTCATCGCCGGGGTCCGCGGGGGCCGGGCCGCCGCGCGCCGCCCGGTCCGCGGGCGCGTCGTCGCGCGCGAGCCGGGCGACGACGTCCGGACGCGTCAGCGGGAACAGGTGGCCCTCGCCCGCGAGGCCGACGCGCGGGATGTGCAGCCGCTCGGCGGTCTCGCGCTGCTCCCGGAGGAACCGCGCGCCCGCGCGCGTGCCGGTCACGAGGAGCGGGTGGGCCGACGGCGGGACGGCCGCGCCGGCGGCGAGCAGCCCGCGCACGCGCGGTGCCTGGACCCAGCTCGCCGTCCACTGGTCGGCGATCTCGAGCCACCCGGAGCGGTCGCCGTAGCGCGCGGCCGCGACGTCGGGCGCCAGCGCGTCGGGCACGGCGGCGACGGCACGGACCGCCGCACGGCGCAGCGCGGGCCCGGCGGGGGCGAGGGCGCGCGCGGCCGCGCCGACCGCCGCGCGGCCCGCGCGCGTCCAGGGCGTCCCCGGGTGCAGCGACGGCCGGTGCCGCTCGAACGGGCTCGACGGGTCGAGGAGCACGAGACGCCGGACCTCGCCCGGGTGCCGCAGCGTCCACTCGAGCGCGGCGAGGCCGCCCGCCGAGTGCCCGACGATCCCCACCCCGTCGGGATCGTCCGGGCCGGCCAGGCCGAGCGCGGCGCGCAGCTCGTCGGAGGGCGCGGTGACGGGCGTGCGCCACGCGTCGAGGACGCGGACGTCGCCGGGGCCGAGGGCGTGCACGAGCGGCGCGAAGTCCTCGGGCGCGAGCGCGAGGCCCGGCAGCACCACCCAGCGCACGGCGGCCCTCCTCCCGGCGGCGGTCCTCGGCCGCCCGACGGCGGTCACCGCCAGCGTACGGACCGTTCCTGGGCGTGCGTAGGGTGGACTCCGTGCCCACGCCGAACCCCGCGACCGACCCGTCCGACGCACCCGCCCCCCGCACCGCCGCCGCGGTCCACGAGCGCGCCCTGCCGCACGCGCACGACCTCGCGGCGTTCGTCGAGGCCTCGCCGTCGTCGTTCCACGCGGCCCACGAGGTCGCGCGCCGCCTCGTCGCGGCCGGGTTCACGCAGCTCGCGGAGACCGACGCCTGGCCGGTCCACGCCGCGGCGACCGGGCCCCTGCGCGAGCCGTCGCGGACGCCCGACGCGGGCGGGCGCTACGTCGTCGTGCGCGACGGCGCCGTGATCGCCTGGGTCGTGCCGCCGGGCGCCACGCCGACGACGCCGTTCGCGATCCTCGGCGCCCACACCGACTCCCCCGGGTTCAAGCTCAAGCCGCGGCCGAGCGTCGTGCGCGAGGGCTGGTGGCAGGCGGGCGTCGAGGTGTACGGCGGGCCGCTGCTCAACTCGTGGCTCGACCGCGAGCTCGAGCTCGCGGGGCGCGTCGTCGTGGGCGACGGCACCGGCCCCGAGGACGTGCGCCTCGTGCGCACGGGGCCGCTCCTGCGGATCCCGCAGCTCGCGATCCACCTCGACCGCGCGGTCAACGAGGGCCTGGCGCTCGACAAGCAGCAGCACACGCAGCCGGTGTGGGGGCTCGCGTCGACGACCGGCCCCGCCGGGTCCGACGACGCGCGGGGCTCCGGCGGCGCGGACGTCCTCGCCGAGCTCGCGCACCACGCGGGCGTCCGGGCGAGCGAGATCACGGGCTACGACGTCGTCGTCGCGGACACCCAGCAGCCGCGCGTGTTCGGCGCGCGCGACGCCTTCCTCGCGTCGGGCCGCCTCGACAACCTCGTCTCGGTCCACGCCGGTCTCGTCGCGCTGCTCGAGGTCGCCGCGGCGGGCGACCCCGCGGACGGCCCCGACGACGACGGCGCCCCGGCCACGATCCCGGTGCTCGCCGCGTTCGACCACGAGGAGATCGGGTCGGAGTCGCGCTCCGGCGCGTCCGGCCCGTTCCTCGCCGACGTGCTCGAGCGCGTCGACGCGATGACCGGCGCGACGCCGGAGGAGCGCCACCGCCGTCTCGCGGCGTCGCTGTGCGTCTCGAGCGACGTCGGCCACTCGGTGCACCCGAACTACCCCGAGCGGCACGACCCGGCGAACCGTCCCCTCGCGGGCGGCGGCCCGATCCTCAAGATCAACGCCAACCAGCGGTACACGACCGACGCCCTGGGTGCGGCGGCGTGGGCGCGCGCGTGCGCCGCGGCGGGCGTGCCGAGCCAGGAGTTCGTCTCGCGCAACACCGTGCCGTGCGGCTCGACGATCGGCCCGCTCACCGCGACGCGCCTCGGGATCCGGACCGTCGACGTCGGCGTGCCGATCCTTTCGATGCACTCCGCGCGCGAGCTCACCGCCGTCGTCGACCCGTGGTACCTCTCCCGGGCCGTCGTCGAGGTGTTCCGGGGCTGACGCCCGGGGGTCAGGCCGGCACGGTCCCCGGCGCTCCCGGGTCGCGCGGCGGCGTCCGCTCGGCGCGGTCGCGCACGCCGCGCAGCATCTTCTGCGACATGAGGAAGCTCAGGGGCTGCACGAGCTCGATCCCCGCGCGCGCCACCGGGTTCGCGGCTCGGTAGCGCTCGCGCACGAGCAGCCGCGTGCGCACCGTCCCGGTGTCGGGCGCCAGCGGGCGCACGACGAACGCCCACGAGAACGCGAACGGCATGACGTCGGGCTCCCCCGGCTCCGGCGCGCCGAGCAGCACGAGGTGGTCGTCGGTCTCGAGGCGCGCGACGCGCAGCGCGACCTGCTCGGCGAGGTGCACGTCGTCGCCGACCGCGAGGCCCTGCCAGCGATCCTCGACCGCGTCGGCGCTGTGGATGCCGAGGCCGACGAGGTTCTCGAGGGCGTCGTAGGAGTAGAAGCCCCCGCGCCCCTGGCCGAGCTGCACGAGCCAGGGCCAGACGTCGCGCGGCGGCGCGTCGACCGTCACCGCCCGGGTCGCCACGACGCGCGCCCCGGGCACGAGCTCGTCGCCGGGCAGCGCGTCCTCGTGCTCGTCGTCGCGCGTGCCCCACGTCTGCGTCATGCGGCGCGTGAGCAGCAGCGCCCCGACCCCGACCGCCACGACACCCAGCGCACCCCGTACCGTCCGGCTCATCCCTCGATCGTCCGGCGTCGCGGCGGCGGGCGCGAGGGCCGGAGGTCCCGACCTCGGGGTGGGCGCGGGGTGGAAGACTCGTGCCGTGCCCGACGCCCCCGCCCCGCCGACGAACGCGCTCCTCGACGTGCTCGTCGCGCACGGTCGTCGCGCCGACCGGCTCACCCACGTGCGCGAGCTCCCCGCGCGCGAGGGCACGCACGGCGAGTGGCCGTCGTGGTCCGACGCCGCGCTCGTCGCCGGGTACCGCGCGCTCGGCGTCGCACGGCCGTGGGTGCACCAGGCCGTGGCCGCCGACGCCGCGTGGTCCGGCCGGCACGTCGCGCTCGCCACGTCGACGGGCTCGGGCAAGTCCCTCGCGTTCTGGCTGCCGGCCCTCACGTCCGTCCGGGCCGACGTCGCGGCCGGCACGCTCGACCCCGGGCGCATCGAGTCCGTCGCGCGCCGCGGCTCCGTCCTGTACCTGTCGCCGACGAAGGCGCTCGCCGCCGACCAGCTCACGGGCTTGCAGCGGCTCCTCGACGCCGCCGGGACGCGCGACGTGCGCGTCGCGACGTGCGACGGGGACACGTCGCCCGACGAGCGGCGCTGGGTGCGTGAGCACGCCGACGTCGTGCTCACCAACCCGGACTTCCTGCACTTCGCGCTGCTGCCGAACCACCGCCGCTGGTCGCGCCTGCTGCGCGACCTGCGCTACGTCGTGGTCGACGAGGGGCACGCCTACCGCGGCGTGTTCGGGGCGCACGTGTCCCTCGTGCTGCGGCGGCTGCGGCGGCTCGCCGCGCACTACGCGCGCGAGGGCGCCCCGGCGCCGACGTTCGTCGTCGCGTCGGCGACGACCGCCGACCCGGCCGTCAGCGCGGCCCGTCTCGTCGGGGTGGACGCGGCCGACGTCGTGACGGTCGCGGGCGACACGTCGCCGTCCGGGCACCGCACGTTCGCGCTGTGGGAGCCGCCCGTCGTCGCGGGCTTCGGCACGGCGGACGCCGCGCAGCACCCGGACGACCCGGCCGTGCCGACCGTCGTGCAGGAGGCGGCCGAGCACCCGCGCCGCAGCGCGACCGCGGAGGCGGCCGACCTCCTCGCCGACCTCGTCCTCGCGGGCGCCCGCACGCTCGCGTTCACGCGCTCGCGCCGCGGGGCCGAGGCCGTCGCGACCCAGACCCAGGACTACCTGCGCCCCGTCGACGCCGACCTCGCGCGGCGCGTCGCGGCCTACCGGGGCGGCTACCTGCCCGAGGAGCGGCGCGAGCTCGAGGACGCGGTGCGCTCGGGCGCCGTGCGCGCGCTCGCCACGACGAACGCGCTCGAGCTCGGCGTGGACATCTCCGGGCTCGACGCGGTGCTCGTGGCGGGGTGGCCCGGGACGCGCATGTCGGTGTGGCAGCAGGCCGGCCGCGCCGGGCGGGCGGGTGCCGACGGGCTCGTCGCGTTCGTGGCGCGCGAGGACCCGCTCGACACCTACCTCGTGCACCATCCCGAGGCGATCTTCGACGCGCCGCTCGAGGCGACCGTCTTCGACCCCGCGAACCCGTACGTCCTCGCGCCGCACCTGTGCGCGGCCGCCGCCGAGGTGCCGCTGCGCGCGGCCGACCTCCCCGCGTTCGGCGACCCGGCCGCCGTGACCGAGCTGCTGGGCGTGCTCGTCGCGCGCGGTGCGCTGCGCCGGCGCACGTCGGGCTGGTACTGGACGCACGCGCAGCCCGCGGCCGGCATGACCGACCTGCGCGGCTCCGGCGGCTCGCCCGTGCGCGTCGCCGAGGCGAGCACGGGCCGGCTCCTCGGGACGGTCGACGCCGCGTCCGCGGACGGGTCGGTGCACGACGGCGCGGTGTACGTGCACCAGGGCGCGACGTACGTCGTCGAGCGCCTCGACCTCACCGACGGCGTCGCGCTCGTGCGCCGCACCGACGTGGACTTCGGGACGTGGTCCCGGTCCGTCACGTCGATCACGATCGCCGACGAGCCCGGCCCCGGGGACGCCGCCGCCGGGCGCGACGTCGTGGAGCGGCGGTGGGGACCCGTCGGCTGGGGCTACGGTCCCGTCGACGTGAGCTCGCAGGTCACGAGCTTCCAGCGCCGTCGCCTGCCGGACCTGCAGATCCTCGGGACCGAGCCGCTCGACCTGCCCGAGCGCACGCTGCCGACGATGGCCGTGTGGTGGACCGTGCCCGAGTCGGTGCTCGAGGAGGCGGGGGTCGACGCCGACGCCGCGCCCGGCGCCCTGCACGCCGCGGAGCACGCGTCGATCGGGCTGCTGCCGCTGCTCGCGACGTGCGACCGCTGGGACCTCGGCGGCGTCTCGACCGCGCTGCACGTCGACACCGAGCAGGCGACGGTCTTCGTCTACGACGCCTATCCCGGCGGCGCGGGCTTCGCCGAGCGCGGCTACGAGCTCGGCGCGACGTGGCTGCGCGCGACGCGCGACGCGATCGTGCGCTGCCCGTGCCACGACGGCTGCCCGGCGTGCGTGCAGTCGCCCAAGTGCGGCTCCTACAACGCCCCGCTCGACAAGGATGCCGCCGTCCGCCTGCTCGACGCCGTCCTCGCCCACGCGCCCGGCTGACCGCGGCCCGGCCCGACGGGCCGACCGGTCGGCGACGCGCGCGGCCGACCGTCGGGCCGCGCGTCGGGACGACCGCGCGCGACCCGAGCCTCGCGCGGCGGCACGACCGGAGGGCCGCGGACCCGCCCGCGCGGCCGCGACGGCCTCGCCGAGCCGCGTGCCGAGCACCTCGACCGCCGGCCCGGCCGCGACGTCCACGCGCACGGACCCCGCGCCCGCCTCGGCGCACGCCGTGACGCGCACGCCGTTGCGGGCCGCGGTCTCGCGCGCCGCCGCGCACGGCTCCCACCCGTCGCGCAGGGCCGTCGCGGCCGCGAGCGCCGCGAGGTCCGCGCCGGTCTGCGCGGCGCCCCGCAGCGCCTGGGCGCGCGCGAGCCCGCCGAGGGCGAGCAGCACGACGACGAGCCCCGCGACGATCCCGAGCACGAGCACCGTGCCGGCCCCGCGCTCCCGGGTCACGGCTCGACCCGCGCGACCGCCTGGCCGCTCGCACGCAGCGGCGACGTCGCGAACCAGCCCCCGACGACCGGCGTGCTCACGGTGACCTCCACCCACGGGTCCCCCCGCACCACGGCGACCGTCGCCCCGTCGCCCGCGACGTGGGCCGCGGTCGAGCGGACGGCGGCGTCGTCCTCGCCGAGGGCGGCGGCCCGCGCACCCGCCCTCGCCGCGTCCGCGGAGCGCATCTGGGCGCCCGCGGCCGCGGCGAGGGTGAGCAGCGCGACGAGGACGAGCACCACGGCGGGCAGGGCGACGGCGAGCTCGGCCGTGACGGCTCCGCGCTCTCGCGGCGTCGTCGGGGCGGCGCCCGTCGTCAGGGCGGCGCCGGCCACGTCGGCGGGCGCGTCCGGCGGCGTCGCCGCGCGCCGGCGGCTCCCGGCCGCCCGGCCGCGTCGTCCTCGGTCTCGTCGCACGGTCAGCCCAGCGACAGCGCGCTGCGCACGATGCCGAGCAGCAGCTCGCGCACCTCGCCGCTCTTGAGCACGACGATCAGCAGCCCGGCGAACCCGGCGGCGGCGACCGTCGCGATGGCGTACTCGGCCGTCGCGAGCCCGCTCTCGCGCTCCTGCCCACCCGGTCCGGTGAGCCGCGCGAGCAGACGTCCGGCGTGCACGGTCATGGTCCTCTCCTTCCTCGTGGCCCGCGGTCGCGGGCGGTCCGGGACAGCGTGGCGGGAGGGGCGGCACGCGCGACGGCGTGACCCGGTCGCCGGTGGACGGGACCGTCGCCGACCGGGCCTGTGGACGGCCAGGGGCGCGGCGCGCGCCCGGCACCCGGCTCCCCGTCCCGCCCGGTCCCTGCTGCGGCCGGACCCTGCCGCAACCCGTCCCTGCCGCGGCCGGACCCGTGCGGCGCGATCTCTGCCAGAGTGGTGTCGATCCGCCCCCGTCTCGCGCGTCACCACCACGGGACCCCGACCGGGGTCGCCGTCCGGTGGCCCGGACGCCGGCACGAGCTCAGGAGACGACCATGAGCACCGAGCACGTCATCCTCATCCACGACGACGAGAGCGCCTGGGTGGACCCCGCGCCCGACCTCCGGGCGGCGACCTACGCCCGGCACGACGAGTTCGCCCGGCTCGCCGCGGCGGACGGGCACACGATCACGGGCGGGGGCGAGCTGCACAAGACGGCGACGGCCCGCGTCCTGCGCCCCGGACCGACCCCGGAGCAGGCGCTCGTCACCGAGGGCCCGTTCGCGGAGCTCGCCGAGCAGGTGGGCGGGTACTACGTCGTCGAGACCGACGACCTCGACGGGCTGCTGCGCGTGCTCGCCACGGCGTTCGCCGGCAGCCCCGAGACGTTCGAGGTCCGCGCCGTCGTCACCGAGGCCGAGCAGTCCGCCGGGCGCGACGAGGCCGGTGCCCCGGCGGAGGTCCCGGCGTGAGGTTCATGCTGCTGCTCCACGAGGACGAGCAGGTCTGGGCGCGCGCGAGCGACGCGGAGCGCGCCGAGTACGCGCGCCGCCACGAGGCGTTCGCGGCGACCGTGCGCGAGCGCGGGGCGATCGTCGCCGGCGAGGCCCTGAGCACCGTCGCGGCGGCGACCACCGTCCGCCACGACGGCGACGCCGTCCTCGTGACGGAGGGCCCGTTCGCCGAGACCGTCGAGCAGCTCGGCGGCTTCTACGTCGTCGACCTGCCCGACCTCGACGCCGTCGTGGAGGCGGTGGCCCTGCTGCCGCGGTACGCCGTCGAGGTGCGACCCGTCGTGGACGCCGACGCGCCGTGAGCGCCGCGAGGACGGCACCTCGCGACGGCGGCCCGGCGTCGGCCGAGGACGCCCTCGACCGCGCGTGGCGCGAGCACTGGGCCCGGCTCCTCGCCGCGCTCGTCGCCCGGTACCGCAGGCCCGACCTCGCCGAGGACGCGCTCGCCGACGCCTTCGCGGCGGCGGCGCGCACGTGGCCGTCCGACGGGGTGCCCGACAACCCGGCCGGGTGGCTGCGCACCGCGGCCGGGCGCCGCGTGCTGGACCGCCTGCGCGCCGAGGCGGTCGCGCTGCGGAAGGAGCCGCTCATGGTCGTCGAGGAACGCTCGCGGCCCGGACCGCAGGACCCGGGCGGGGAGCCCGACGACGGCGCGCACGTCCCCGACGAACGCCTGCGCCTCGTCTTCGCGTGCTGCCACCCGGCCCTCGCGCCCGAGGCCCGGGCGGCGCTCACGCTCCGGTTCGTCGCGGGGCTCGGCGTGCCCGACATCGCGCGCCTCTTCCTCGTGCCCGAGGCCACGATGGCCGCGCGGGTGACGCGGGCGAAGAAGCGCCTCGCGGCGTCGGGCATCCCGTTCTCCGTGCCGCCGCCCGGGCGGCTCGACGAGCGGCTCGACGTCGTCGCGACGGTGCTCTACCTCGTCTTCACGGCAGGCTACGCGCCGGGCACCGGCCCGGACCTCGTCCGGGTCGGGCTCGCGGGCGAGGCGATCCGGCTCGTGCGCCTGCTCGACGAGCTGCTGCCGGGGCGGCCGGTGGTGCGCGCGCTGCTCGCCCTGCTCGTGCTGCAGCACGCGCGGCGCGACGCCCGCGCGACGGCCGACGGGACGCTCGTGCTGCTCGCCGAGCAGGACCGGACGCTGTGGCACGCGGACGAGATCACCGTGGGCCTCGCGGTGCTCGCGAGCGTGCCCGACGACGCGGACGGGCTCGCGCGCGACTACCTCCTCCAGGCGCGGGTCGCCGCCGAGCACGCGACCGCCCCGACCGCCGCTCTCACCGACTGGCGCGCCGTCGCCGGTCACTACGCCGAGCTGGAGGAGCGGTCGGGCTCGCCGGTCGTGCGGCTCGCGCGCGCCGTCGCGGTCGCCGAGGCCGACGGGCCGCAGGAGGGGCTCGCGCTGCTCGACGGCCTCGACGCGGCCCTCCCGCACCACCACCGCCTGCCCGCCGTGCGCGCCGAGCTCCTGTCCCGTGCCGGGCGCGACGACGAGGCGCTGGCGGCGTTCGAGCTCGCGATCGAGCGTTGCGCGAACGCGGCCGAGCGGGCGCACCTCGAGGGCCGCCGTCGGGCCCTGCGCGGAGACGGGGCACCCGGCGGGACGTGAGAGCGGTCACCCGCCGAGCAGCCCCGCGCCGAGCGAGAGCAGCACGGGCAGGAGACCGACGAGCACGAAGGCGGGGAGGAAGCACGCGCCGAGCGGCAGGACGAGGTGCACGCCGAGGCGCGCTGCGGCGGTCCGCGCGGCGGCGGCCCGCTCCTGGCGCAGGGACTCGCCCGCGGCGCGCAGCGCCTGGACGGGCCCCGCGCCGTGCAGCCAGGCCGGGCGCAGCGCCCGGCGCACGACGTCGAGCCGTCCCGGCGCGCCGACCCACGCGGCGTCCCACGTCGCCCCGAGCACGAGCGCGGCCGACGCCCGGCGCAGGCCCGCGCCGTCCGGGCCACCGACCGCGACGCCCACGGCGTCGAGCGCGCGCGGCACGGACGCCCCGGCCCGCACCGCGGCGGCGAGGAGCTCGAGGAGCACGCCCGTCGGGACGGCGGTCGCCGCGTCGGGAGCACGGGACGTCCCGTCGGCGCGCCCCCGAGCGCGGGCCGCACCCGGAGCGCCGAGCGCTGCGGCCCGCCGTCCCGCCCTCCGGCGCGCCCACCACCACGGCGACGGCGCCCCGAGCACGCAGCCCGCGACGACGAGGACGAGCCCGCTCACGCCTCGGCCCCCGCAGTCCGGGCCCGCGCGACGAGCCGTCGCGACCACGCGCGCCCGGCGACGAGCAGGAGCACGCCGACGGCCAGGCCCGCCGTGCCGACCCCGCCGTCGAGCGCCGTCGCGAGCGGGTCGGCGCCGAGGACGTAGCCGAGCAGCACGCCGACCGCCGGGAGCCACAGCAGCACGCGCGACGTCGCGCGCGGCCCTGCGAGCGCCGCGTCGCGCTCGGCGCGGGCCTCCGCGTCGGCCGCGATCGTCGCCGCCACCTCGTCGAGCACCGCCGCGAGCGGCGCGCCGACGTCCGCCGCGAGCCGGCACGCCGCGACGACGGCCCGCGCGGTGGCGGCACCGCCCACGTGCGGCGCCAGGTCCTCGGCGCGCGGCGTGCCGGTCGCGTCGGCCCGCACGCCCGTCGCGCGGTGCCACGCCGCGCCGGGCGCCTGCCCCGCGCGCAGCAGCGCACCGACCTGCGCGACGACGAGCCGCACCGCCTCGGCACCGCCCGCGCCGACCCGCCGTCGTGCCCACCGCGCGCGGACGCCCCGCCCGAGGACGCCCGCGCGCACCCCGCCCCGGGCGGCGCCGGCCGGGCGCACCGCCGCCGACGCGCCGCGGCCGCCGCGGTCGAGCACGCACCACGCCGCGAGGCCCACGAGCGCGCCGACGAGCGCGCTCACGACGCCCACCGCCGGACCAGCGCGTCCCACGCGGGACCGGGGCGGGGCTCGCCGCGACCGTCCCACGACGCGGCCAGGTCCACGACGAGCCCGTTCCGGTCGTCGCGGCGCACGACCCCCACCTGTGCGAGGTGCCGGTGCGTCCGCCCGCCGGCCCGCACGCGACGCAGGTGCAGCACGACGTCGAGCCCGCTCGCGGCCTGCGCGGCCACGGCGGCGCGGTCCATGCCCGCGAGCGACGCGAGCGCCTCGAGCCGGGCCGGGACGACGCCGACGTCGTTCGCGTGGATCGTCGCGAGCCCGCCCTCGTGCCCGGTGTTGAGCGCCATGAGGACCTCGCGCACCTCCGCGCCGCGGCACTCGCCGAGGACGACGCGGTCCGGCCGCATGCGCAGCGCGGCGCGCACGAGGTCGGCGAGGTCGACCCCGCCCGCGCCCTCGACGTTCGGCCGGCGGGCCGTGAGGGGCACGACGTGCGGGTGGTCGGGCACGAGCTCGCGCGCCTCCTCGACGCACACGACCCGCTCGTCGTGCGGGACGAGCGCGAGCAGCGCGGCGAGCAGCGTCGTCTTGCCCGTCCCCGTGCCGCCCGAGACGAGCAGCGAGGCCCGCCGGGCGACGAGCGCGCGCAGGAGCGGGTCCCACGCCGCGGGTACCGTCCCGCGCGCGACGAGCTCGGGGAGGCCGAACACGTGGGGGCGCAGGACGCGCAGCGAGAGCACCGCGCCCGCCGCGCACACGGGCGCGACGACGGCGTGCAGCCGCGTGCCGTCGGGAAGCCGCGCGTCGACGACGGGGCACGCGTCGTCGAGGCGACCGCCCCCGGCGGCGGCGAGGCGGACGGCGAGCGCGCGGACGTCGTCGTGCCCGCCGAGCGCGACGTCGACCGGTTCGAGGCCCGACCCGCGGTCGACCCACACGTCGCCCGGGCCGTTGACGAGGACGTCCGTGACGCCGGGCTCGTCGAGGAGGTGCTGCAGCGGCCCGGCGCCGTAGAGCTCGGCGCGCGCGGCGCGCGTGAGCTCGCGCAGCGCCGTCGACCCGAGCACGCGCCCGGAGGCGCGCAGGGCCTCGGCGAGCCGCGCGTCGGCGCCCGCCGTGCCGGGGCCGGGCCCGCCGTCGGCGCGGGCCAGGCGCTCGCGCACGCCGTCGAGCAGTGCGGCGGTCGCGGGCTCGGTCACCGCGTCGCCCCGAGGTAGCGGCGGGCCAGGGCGCGGCCCGCCCGTTCGAGCGGTCCGCCGCGCGGGCACGGCCCGTGCCCCCGCTCGACCGCGGCGGCGACCCGGCGGTCCCACCCCACGGTCGCGGCGACGTCGAGCCCGACGGCGTGCGCGACCTCCGCCCCGGACAGCCGGCCCGGCGCGGGCCGCCGCACGACGAGCGCGGCCGGCCGACCCGCGAGGAGCCGGCCGACGGCGACCGCGCCGCCCACCGCCGGGACGTCGAGCGGGGTCACGACGAGCACCTCGTCGCACGCGGCGAGGAGGTCCCCGGCGGGCCGCCCGCCCGCGAGGGTCCCGCGCGCGACGTCGAGCACCACGAGACCGCCCGCCGGGACGACGGACTCCGCGAGCGCCGCGACGACGTCGACCGTGCTGCCCGGGGCCGCGGCGCCGTCCGGGGTCGCGCTCACGACGCCGACGCCGCACCAGACCGGCAGCCGGTCGAGCAGGTCGGCGCCGTCGAGACGCCCGCGCGCGTCGTCGAGGTCGGGCCAGCGCACGCCCGGCTCGCCCTCGACGCCCAGCAGGAGGTCGAGCCCGCCGCCCGCGTCGGCGAGGTCGACGAGGCACGCCTGCACGCGCCGTCGGGCCGCGGCGAGCGCGAGGGCGGCCGCGACGACGCTCGCCCCGGCGCCGCCGCGCGCACCGACCACGCCGACCACCGATCCCGTGCCGCCGCGCGCGCCGACCACCGATCCCGTGCCGTCCACGCCCGCCCCCCGTCCGCCGCCGCCACGCCCGTGCGCCGCGGACGCCACCCTGCGCCGCGGCGCGGGACCCGCGCGAGCGCCGTGGCGGGCGCTGGGGACGCGGACCCGGCGGGCCGGGCCTGTGGACGGCCACGCCGACCGCGCGCCGGGCCTGTGGGCGGCACCGGTGCGCCGCTAGGCTCACCGCGTGACCACGCCGACGGACCACCCGCACGCTCCCGACGGCCGCCGGACCGCCGCGTTCTTCGACCTGGACAAGACGATCATCGCGACGTCGTCGGCCGCGGCGTTCTCCCGCCCGTTCTTCGCCGGCGGGCTCATCAACCGCGCGGACGTGCTGCGCAGCGCGTACGCGCACTTCCTGTTCATGATGGGCGGCGCCGACGCCGACCAGACCGAGCGCATGCGCGCGCACCTGTCGAACCTCGTCACCGGGTGGGACGTCGCGACGGTCTCGCGGATCGTCGAGGAGACGCTGCACGAGCACATCGACCCCGTCGTCTACGCCGAGGCCGTGGAGCTCATCGACTCCCACCACGCCCACGGGCACGACGTGGTCGTCGTCTCGGCGTCCGGGAGCGAGGTCGTCGAGCCGATCGCCGCGGTGCTGGGCGCGGACCACGTCATCTCCTCGCGCATGGCGGTCGAGGACGGCCGGTACACGGGATCGATCGACTTCTACGCGTACGGCGAGAACAAGGCCGTCGCGATCCGCGAGCTCGCCGAGGACGAGGGCTACGACCTCGCCGCGAGCTACGCGTACTCGGACTCGGTCACCGACGCGCCGATGCTCGCGGAGGTCGGGCACGGCTTCGTCGTGAACCCCGACCGCGCGCTGCGGCGCCTGGCCGCCGAGCACGGGTGGGGCGCCCTGACCTTCACCAAGCCGGTCGCGCTGCGGTCGCGCCTCGCCCCCGCGACGCCCGCGCTCGCGGCCGGCGGGCTCGTCGCGCTCGCGGTCGTCGGCTGGCTCGTCTGGCGCTCCGTGCGCCGACGCCGCCGCGGCTGACCGCCCCCGTCGGGCGCTCGCGCGCGCCCTCGCACCGGCGGCTCGGGACGTCCCGGACCAACCTCGCGACCCGGGCTCGAACAGCACTAGAACACCGTGTGGAAGATCGCCCCGGGCACCTCGCACCGCTTGCACCGGCCGTCCCCAGCGGTTGTCATGGAAGGACAACAGCATCACGGCGGTACCCACGCGCCGGTAGTCCGCGTCAGGACTCGCCGACCGGGCGGGACGAGGCCACGGACGGTCCCCCGCACCGTTGCGGCGACTTCGAGGAGAGCACGCCTGTTAGCCGCCAGGATGCTGGCGTGACGGCGCCCCGACCGGGGCGCCGTCGTCGTGCCGGGGCCCTGCCGGGCGCGTGCGCGGACGTGCGAGCGACGTGCGAGCGACGTGCGAGCGACCTGCGCGGGGCCGGATGACGGGTGCGGCGGCACCCGGACGGGATACTGGTCCGCATGACCTCTGCGCCGAGCGTGTCCTCCTCGATCACCGTCCGCCTGCAGGTCGAGGCACGGCCCACCGCGGTGAGCGAGCTGACGACGGCGATCGAACACACCGGCGGCATCGTCTCCGCGCTCGACGTCACCGCGTCGGGGCACGAGCGCATCACCGTGGACGTCACGGTCGCGACGCGCGGCGAGGAGCACGCCGCGGAGATCGTCGGCGCGCTGCGGGCGCTGCACGGCGTGGTCGTCGACCGCGTGTCCGACCGCACGTTCCTGCTCCACCTCGGCGGCAAGCTGCAGATCGAGTCGAAGGTGCCGATCCGCAACCGCGACGACCTGTCGATGATCTACACCCCGGGCGTCGCCCGCGTGTGCGAGGCCATCGCCGCCAAGCCCGACGACGCGCGCCGCCTGACGATCAAGCGCAACACCATCGCCGTGGTCACCGACGGGTCGGCCGTTCTCGGCCTCGGCGACATCGGGCCGCTCGCGTCGCTGCCGGTCATGGAGGGCAAGGCCGCGCTGTTCAAGCGGTTCGCGGACATCGACGCGTTCCCCATCGCGCTCGACACGACGGACGTCGACGAGATCGTGCGCACCGTCAAGGCGATCGCCCCGGTGTTCGCCGGCATCAACCTCGAGGACATCTCGGCGCCGCGCTGCTTCGAGATCGAGGCGCGGCTGCGCGCCGAGCTCGACATCCCCGTCTTCCACGACGACCAGCACGGCACCGCGATCGTCGCGCTCGCGGCGCTCACGAACGCGCTCAAGGTCGTGGGCAAGGACCTCCCGGCGGTCCGGATCGTGCTCTCGGGCGCCGGCGCCGCGGGCACCGCGGTGCTCAAGCTCCTGCTCGCGGCGGGCGCGCACGACGTCGTGGTCGCCGACGTCGACGGGGTCGTGCACCCGGCGCGGCCGGGACTGTCGCCGTCGCTCGCGTGGACGGCCGTGAACACGAACCCGCGCGGCGTCACGGGCACGCTCAAGGAGGCGGTCGTGGACGCCGACGTCTTCATCGGCGTCTCCGCGCCCGACGTCCTCTCCGGCGACGACGTGGCCCGCATGGCGCCGGACGCGATCGTCTTCGCCATGGCGAACCCGCGCCCCGAGGTCGACCCCGTCGAGGCGGCGGAGCACGCCGCGATCGTCGGCACCGGGCGGTCGGACTTCGCGAACCAGATCAACAACGTGCTCGCGTTCCCCGGGGTGTTCCGCGGGCTGCTCGACGCGCAGTCGCACGTCGTCACGGACGACATGCTGCTCGCCGCCGCCCGGGCGCTCGCGTCGGCGATCCACGAGGACCAGCTCAACCCCACGTACATCATCCCGAGCGTGTTCAACCCCGAGGTCACGACGCGCGTCGCGGCCGCGGTCGAGCAGGCCGCCCGCGCCCACGTGACGGAGGACTGAGCCGTGCAGCAGGTCACGACCCGCAACGCCACGTTCCAGCAGTGGCAGGCCCTCCTCGCGAACCGCACCAAGCGGCACCGCGCGGGCGAGACGGTCGTCCAGGGGGTGCGTCCGATCACCGTCGCCGTGGAGCAGGGGTGGACGGTCCGCACGTGGCTCGTCGACGCCGACCGGAACCTGTCGTCCTGGGCGCACTCGATGCTCGACCGGGTCCGTGCGCGCCGGTACGCGGTCTCCACCGAGCTCCTGCGCGAGCTGGGCGGCAAGGACGACGACGCGCCGGAGCTCGTCGCGGTCGTCGCGACGCCGCCCGACGACCTCGACCGCATCGCCGTCGGCGACGACTTCCTCGGCGTCGTGCTCGACCGGCCGACGAGCCCGGGCAACGTCGGGACGGTCGCGCGCTCGCTCGACGCGTTCGGCGGCGCGGGCCTCGTCGTCGCGGGGCACGCGGCGGACCCGTGGGACCCGCGCGCGCTGCGCGCGAGCACCGGCTCGCTGTTCGCGGTGCCCACGGTCCGCGTGCCGTCCGGCCGCGAGGTGCTCGACTGGGTCGCGGCGCAGCGCGCCGCGGGACGCCCCCTGACCCTCGTGGGCACCGACGAGACGGGCGACGTCGAGCTCGCCGACCACGACCTCACGGGCCCCACGCTCGTGCTCACGGGCAATGAGACGAGCGGGCTCAGCGCGGCCTGGCGCGAGGCGTGCGACGTCATGGTCAGCATCCCCATGGCGGCCGGGTCCGCGAGCTCGCTCAACGCCGCGAGCGCGACGACGGTCGTGCTGTACGAGGCGCTGCGCCAGCGCCGGTCCGGCTGACGCACGGGGCGCCGGCCCGATCGTCGGCGCCCGGCGGGCATTTGCGAGCGATCCCGCCGAATGGTGGACCCGTGTGACCGCGCTCACGCGCCGGGGTCTAGACTCCCCAGGGTCGGGGCCCGCAGCGCGGGCGCCCGGCCGCCCCGCGCCCGTCGCCTCTCCCCACCCGGCGACCCGCGCACGGGCGCCGCACCAGAGTCGATGCGCACCGGAGGTCAGCGTGCCAGAGAACGAGTCCACGACCGCACAGACCGGGCTGGAGAACCTCCTCCACGAGACCCGGAGCTTCCCGCCGAGCGCCGAGTTCGCCGCGCAGGCGAACGCCGGGCCCGAGCTCTACGAGGAGGCGCGTGCCGACCGGCTCGCGTTCTGGGCGAAGCAGGCCACCGACCTCGTGTCGTGGCGCACGCCGTTCACCGAGACGCTCGACTGGTCGCAGGCTCCGGTCGCGCGCTGGTTCGCCGACGGCACGCTCAACGCCGCGTACAACGCCGTCGACCGCCACGTCGAGGCGGGCCTCGGGGACCGCGTCGCGCTCCACTTCGAGGGCGAGCCCGGCGACACGCGCACCGTGACCTACGCCGAGCTCCAGCGCGAGGTCTCGCGCGCGGCCAACGCGCTCGCCGCGCTCGGCGTCTCGACGGGCGACCGCGTCGTCATCTACCTGCCGATGATCGTCGAGGCCGTCGTCGCGATGCTCGCGTGCGCGCGCGTCGGGGCGCCGCACTCGGTCGTCTTCGGCGGCTTCTCCGCCGACGCGCTGCGCAGCCGCATCGCCGACGCCGAGGCGACGCTCGTCATCACGGCCGACGGCGGCTATCGCCGCGGGTCCGCCTCGGCCCTCAAGCCCGCCGTCGACGACGCGATCGCCCCCAAGGAGGGCGCCCCGGAGACGACCGTGCGGCACGTGCTCGTGGTGCGCCGCACCGGCCAGGACACCGCGTGGACCGACGGCCGCGACGTCTGGTGGCACGACGCGCTCGAGTCGGCCGACACGACGCACACGCCCGTGTGGGTCGAGGCCGAGCACCCGCTGTTCATCCTCTACACGTCGGGCACGACGGGGAAGCCGAAGGGCATCCTCCACACGACCGGCGGGTACCTCACGCAGGCCGCGTTCACGCACCGCTCGGTCTTCGACCTCAAGGCCGAGACGGACGTGTACTGGTGCACGGCCGACATCGGCTGGGTCACGGGCCACTCCTACGTGGTCTACGGCCCGCTCCTCAACGGCGCGACGCAGGTGATCTACGAGGGCACGCCCGACACCCCGCACCAGGGCCGCTGGTGGGAGATCGTCGAGAAGTACAAGGTCTCGATCCTCTACACCGCGCCCACCGCGATCCGTGCGTGCATGAAGTGGGGCGAGGAGATCCCGGCGCGGTTCGACCTGTCGTCGCTGCGCGTCCTCGGCTCGGTGGGCGAGCCCATCAACCCCGAGGCGTGGATGTGGTACCGCCGCGTGATCGGCGGCGACCGCACGCCCATCGTCGACACGTGGTGGCAGACCGAGACGGGCGCGATCATGATCTCGCCGCTGCCGGGCGTCACCGCGGCCAAGCCCGGGTCCGCGCAGGTGCCGCTGCCGGGCATCTCGGCGACGGTCGTCGACGACGAGGCGCACGAGGTGCCCGACGGCGGGGGCGGCTACCTCGTCCTGTCCGAGCCGTGGCCGTCGATGCTGCGCGGCATCTGGGGCGACCTCGAGCGTTTCAAGGACACCTACTGGTCGCGGTTCCCCGGCATCTACTTCGCGGGCGACGGGGCGAAGAAGGACGAGGACGGCGACATCTGGCTCCTCGGGCGCGTGGACGACGTCATGAACGTCTCCGGCCACCGCCTGTCGACCACCGAGATCGAGTCGGCGCTCGTCTCGAACGACCTCGTGGCCGAGGCCGCGGTCGTCGGGGCGTCGGACGACCTCACGGGCCAGGCCGTCGTCGCGTTCGTCATCCTGCGCGGCGAGCACGCGGCCCGCGCGGCCGACGCCGAGGGCGCCGCCGCCGTCCAGACCGAGCTGCGCAACCACGTGGCGAAGGAGATCGGCCCGATCGCGAAGCCGAAGAAGATCCTCGTCGTGCCCGAGCTGCCCAAGACCCGCTCGGGCAAGATCATGCGCCGCCTCCTGCGCGACGTCGCCGAGAACCGCGCCGTCGGCGACGCGACGACGCTCGCGGACTCGTCGGTCATGGAGCTCATCGCGACCGGCCTGCAGGCGCCGGCGTCGTCCTCCGAGGACTGAGCCGGAGCGGCACGAGGTCCCGAGCGCGCCGGTCGCCCCCGTCCCGGGGGGCGGCCGGCGCGCTCCGTCGTCCGCGGTGCAGGTGCCGGAGCCGGAGCCGGTGCCGGTGCCGGTGCCGGTGCCCGAATCGGTTCAGGCCCTGCCCGACGGTCGCGACCCGTCCCACGATGTCGGGGCACGCCGGCCGGGCGTGCGTCACCGACAGAGACGAGGACGTCCGATGAGCCGCACCGTTCCCCTGCCCGACGCCGACGCCGCCCGTCCCCCGGGCACGGGCCGGTTCGCCCCGCTCGTCGCGGGGCTCACCACGGCTGCGCTCCTCGCGGCCGCCGCGGTCGTCGGGACCGTCGGCGCGCGCTCCGCCGCCGCGGCCGAGGCCGACGCGCCGCCCGGCATCCACGTGGCCGACGGCCGGGTCGTCGAGGCCGACGGCACCGACCTCGTACTGCGCGGCGTCAACCACGCGCACACCTGGTACAAGCACACGACGCCCTCGTTCGCCGACATCAAGGCGACCGGGGCCAACGCGGTGCGGGTCGTGCTCGCGAACGGCGTCCAGTGGACGAAGGACACGCCGGCCGAGGTCGCGCAGCTCGTCGACCTGTGCGAGGAGAACCGCCTCGTCTGCATGTTCGAGGTGCACGACACCACGGGGTACGGCGACCAGTACGCGCCCGACGCGTCGACCCTCGACGAGGCGGTCGACTACTGGGAGGAGCTCTACCCGACGCTCGCCGGGACCGAGGACTTCGTCATGGTCAACATCGGCAACGAGCCGTTCGGCAACGACGCGACGGTGAACCAGCGGTGGGCGTCCGAGACGTCCGACGCGATCCAGCGCCTGCGCGACGTCGGCTACGAGCACGCGATCGTCGTCGACGCCCCGAACTGGGGCCAGGACTGGACGAACGTCATGCGCGCCGAGGCCCAGGGCGTGTTCGACGCCGACCCGGACGCCAACACGATCTTCTCCATCCACATGTACGGGGTGTACGCGCAGGCGTCGACGGTCACGAGCTACCTCGAGCACTTCGTCGCGGCGGGGCTGCCGATCATGGTCGGCGAGTTCGGCTGGAAGCGCGCCGAGGGCGACGTGGACGCCGACGTCGTCATCGCCGAGGCGAACCGCCTCGACCTCGGGTGGCTCGCGTGGTCGTGGAGCGGGAACACCGACCCGTACCTCGACATGGTGCTCGGCTTCGACGCCGAGAACCCGAGCGCGTGGGGCACGCGCGTCATCGACGGTCCCGGCGGCCTGCGCGAGACGGCCGTCGAGGCGTCGTGGTTCGGCGACGGCGGTCCCACGAACCCGCCCACCGACCCGCCCACCGACCCGCCGGGCGACGACACGTGCACGGCGGTCCTGCGCGTCGCGAACTCGTGGCCGGGCGGCTGGCAGGGCGAGCTCGTCGTGACGGCCGGCGACGCCGCCGTCACCGGCTGGACGGCGTCGTTCGCGCTGCCCGCCGGCGTCACCGTCGCGCAGCTGTGGGGCGGGGTGCACACCACGACGTCCGCGGGCGTGCAGGTGCGCAACGCCGCGTGGAACGGCTCGCTCGCCGCGGGCGGGTCGGCCACCGCCGGCTTCATCGGCACGGGCACCGCCCCGAGCACCGCGCCGGCGGCGACCTGCGCGGGCGCCTGACCGGCGCGGACCCGACGGGGCACGGTCGGCGGACTACCCTCACGAGGTGGCCCCCGCCGACCGTGCCCTGCTGCTCGAGCAGCTCGACCTGCGCACCGACTGCTCGCGCTGCACGGGCCTGTGCTGCGTGGCGCTGACGCTCTCGCGCTCGGCGGACTTCGCGATCGACAAGCCCGCGGGCACGCCCTGCCCGAACCTGCGCGACGACTTCGGGTGCTCGATCCACGCCCGGCTGCGCGAGTCCGGCTTCCCCGGCTGCACCGCCTACGACTGCCTCGGCGCGGGGCAGCGGGTCACCGCCGCGGTCCGCTCCGCGCACGGCGGCGCGACGTGGCGGGACGACCCGGGCGCGGCGCGCGAGGCGTGCGCGGCGCTGCCCGTGACGACCCAGGTGCACGAGCTCCTCTGGTACCTCGCCGAGGTGCTCGCGCACCCCGACGCCGCACCCGTGCACGACGACGCCCGCGCGGCCCTCGACGCGACCGCGCCGCTCGCGCAGCTCCCCCCGTCCGACCTGCTCGCGCTCGACGTCGGTGCGGTGCGCCGGCGCGTCGGGCCCGTCGTCGACGCCGCGAGCGCGCTCGTGCGCGCGGCAGCCGGGCGCCGCCCGGCCGGCCCTCGGTCCGGACGCACCACCGGCCCTCGGTCCGGACGCACCACCGGGCCACCGGCTGGACGCACCGCCGCGACGTCCGCGCCGGGGGCGGGCGTGCGGCGTCGGCTGCGGCCCGGTGCCGACCTCGTCGGCGCGCGGCTGGCCGGGCTCGACCTCACGGGGACGGACCTGCGCGGCGCCCTGCTGCTCGGGGCCGACCTGCGGGGCGCCGACCTCGCGGCCGTCGACCTCCTGGGCGCGGACCTGCGCGGCGCCGACGTGCGCGGCGCCGACCTCTCGCGCGCCCTGTTCCTCCTCCCCGCCCAGGTGGGCGGCGCACGGCGCGACGGCACGACGCGGCTGCCCGCCGTGCTCCGTCCGGGCGAGCCCGGGACTCCCGCCGACCCGGCGCCCCCCGCCGGACCGGCGTCCTGACGCACGACGCCACGCACGGACCCGGCCGGGTCACCGCTCGACGCGCAGCTCCCGGCGCTGGCGGCGCGCCGCCGGCGCGGCCACGGCGAGGCACACGACGAGCAGCCCCGCCGCACCCCACGCCAGCCCCGCGTACGACGACACCGCGATGACGGCACCCGCGACGAGCCCGCCGAGGGCGCCGCCCGCGTTCATCGCCAGGTCGGAGACGCCCTGCACGGCCGTGCGCGACGCCGCGGGCGTCGCGTCGACGAGCAGCGCCGAGCCCGCCACGAGCCCGCACGACCACCCGACCCCGAGCAGGACGAGCCCGACGGTCAGCCGGGCAGAGTCGTCGCTCGGCGCGCCCGCCACGACGACGGCCGCCGCGAGCAGCACGACGCCGCCGAGCACCAGCACGCGCGCGTGCCCGACCCGGTCGGCGAGCCAGCCGATCACGGGGCTCAGCGCGTACATGCCGGCGATGTGGGCGGAGATGACGAGCCCGACCACCTGGAGCGTCGCGCCGCCGTGGTTCATGTGCACGGGCGTCATCGACATGAGCCCGACCATGACGAGGTGGCTCACGACGACCGCCCCGAGCGCGAGCCGCGCGGTGCCCGACGCGCGCACGACCGCCCACCCGGCGCGGACCCCGCCCGCGGCGGGCGCGACGGCGCCGGGTGCAGCCGCCGTGCCGGGAGCAGCCATCGCGCCGGGAGCGTCCGCGCCCGCCGCCGCGGCCGCCGCGTCGCGCACCTGCGCCGCGACGTGCAGCGGGTCGGGGCGCAGCCAGACCCGCACGACGAGCGCGGCGGCGACGAACGCGACGGTCGCGAGGACGTAGGGCGCGGGGCTGGGCCCCGCGGCGGCGGCGCCGTGGTCGCCGTGCCCCGACGCCGCACCCGAACCGACCCGGTCGGCCAGCCCGCCGAGCGTCGGCCCGAGCACGGACCCGATCGTCGTCGCCCACACGACGACCGAGAGGTCGGTCGCCCGGCGCTCGGGCGTCGCGAGGTCCGTCGCGGCGAACCGCGACGCGAGCCCGGCCGCGGAGCCCGCGCCGAACAGGGCGAGCGCCACGACGAGGGCGGGCCACGAGCCCGCGGCCGTCGCCGCGGCCGCGCCGAGGGCGCCGACCGCCGCGACGCCGAACCCCGCCGTGAGCGACGCGCGCCGCCCCCGGCGGGAGGCGAGGCGCGCGAGGGGCAGGGCCGCGGCCGCCGCGCCCACGACCGCGGCCGTCTGCGTGAGACCCGCGATCGCGTCGGACCCGGAGAGCTCGGACGCGACGAGGGCGCTCACCGCGATGCCGGTCGCGACGCCGATCCCGGCGAGCACCTGGCTCGCCGCGAGGGTCGCGACGGTCCGTCGCTGGGTGCGGGGGACGTCGAACGTGCTCACGGCCAGACCCTAGGCGCGCGGGCGCCCGCCCGACCAGCGCTCAGGCCGCCACGGACCGTCGAGGTCCTGCCACGTCGCCGTCCAGCACGCGCCGCACGCCGCGCGCCGCCTCGCGCCCCGCACGGTTCGCGCCGATCGTCGAGGCGCTCGGCCCGTAGCCGACGAGCTGGACGCGCGGGTCGCGCGCGGCCGTGGTCCCGTCGAGCAGCACGCCGCCCCCGTGCTCGCGGAGCCCGAGCGGCGCGAGGTGGTCGAGGGCGGCCCGGAACCCCGTGGCCCACAGGACGACGTCGGCGGGCTGGAGGAGCAGGCCGTCGTCGTTCGCGCCCGGTTCCCACTCGACGCCCGTCGCGGTGAGCCGCGCAAACATCGGCCGGCGGCGCAGCACGCCGCTCGCGATCCCCGCCCGGTAGCGCGGGCTCAGCGGCAGCCCCGTGACCGAGACGACGCTCCCCGGGGGCAGGCCGGCGGCCGTCCGCTCGGCGACCCGCGCGACGGCGGCACGCCCCAGCTCCGGCGAGAACTCCTCCTCGACCCAGACAGGCTCGCGGCGCGTGACCCACGTCGTGCCCGACGCGTGCGGCGCGACCTGGAGCAGGAGCTGCGTCGCCGACGCCCCGCCCCCGACGACCACGACGTGCTGCCCCGCGAAGTCCTCGGCGGCCCGGAAGTCGTGCGTGTGGAGCTGCCGGCCGCGGAACGTCTCCGCTCCCGGGTAGCGCGGCCAGAACGGGCGCGTCCACGTGCCCGTCGCGTTGACGAGGGTGCGCGTGCGCCACACGCGCTCGCCGCCGTCCGTCGTGGCGGCCACGCGCAGCAGCGCGGGGTCCTCCGGGTCCTCGGACACCGCGTGCACGCGCACCGGCCGCTCGACCCGCAGGTCGTGCTCGCGCTCGTACGCCGCGTAGTAGCGGGGCACGGCGACGTTCGCGCGCTCGCCCGCGTCGCCCGCCGGGAGCGCCACGCCAGGCAGGTCGTGGACCGCGTGCGTCTCGGCCATCGTCAGCGCGTCCCAGCGGTACTGCCACGCCCCGCCGGCGGCCGGCGCGTCGTCGAGCACGAGCATCGTGCGGCCGGGCACGAGCCCGAGCCGCCGCAGGTGGTGGGCCGCGGAGAGACCGGCCTGGCCGGCACCCACGACGACGCTCTCGAGCACGCTCATGCCCCGCACAACGGCCCCGCGCGCACGATCCTTCCCCGCGGCGCCGTGACGTCGCGGACATTCGGCCCCGTCCCGTGCCCGGGGGCAAGATGGACCGGTGGAGACCTCGATCCTCTGGCACCCCGGTCCGCTGATCGACGACGTCGAGATCACCCAGGTGCACGAGCTCGCCGCCGCGGCCGAGCGGGCCGACGGAGTCGCGCCCCTCTCGGAGCAGCCGCTGCTCAACCTGCGCGACGCGGACGACGACGTCGTGCACCTGCTCACGTGGTCGCGCGGGCGGCTCGCCGGGTACGCGCAGGTGGACCGGCGCGGCCCCGTCCCGAGCGCCGAGCTCGTCGTGCACCCGCGCAGCCGCCGCCACGGCCTCGGCTTCCACCTGCTCGCGAGCGCCGTGGCCCGCGCCCAGGAGGGGCCCGACGGCTCCCCGCGCGAGGGCGCGGAGCCCCTGCGCGTGTGGGCCCACGGGGACCTCGAGCCCGCCCGGGCGCTCGCCGCGCGCTCGGGCTTCGTGGTCGTCCGCGAGCTCCTCGTGCTCGCCCTGCCGCTCGGCGCGCCCGAGGAGCACCCGGTCCCCGACGTGCCGGACGGCCTGCGCCTGCGCACGTTCGTGCCCGGGGCGGACGACGCGGCGTGGGTCCGCGCGAACGCGCGCGCGTTCGCCCACCACCCCGAGCAGGGGCGGCTCACGGTCGACGACCTGCGGGCCCGCACGCGCGAGGACTGGTTCGACCCGGGCGGCCTCCACCTGCTGGAGGACGCGGCCGGGGACGTGCTCGGCTTCGTGTGGACGAAGGTGCCGGTCGCCGACCCCGCGGCCGACGGGACCCGTCCCGAGGGCGAGATCTACGTCGTCGGGGTGGACCCCGACGCCCAGGGGCGGGGCCTGGGGACGCTGCTCACCGCCGTCGGGCTCGCGCACCTGGCCCGCGTCCGCGTGCGCGAGGCCGTGCTGTACGTCGACGGGGACAACACGCCCGCGGTCCGCACGTACGAGCGCGCGGGCTTCGCCCGGCGCGCGGCGGACGTCCAGTACGCGCCCGCGCCGGCCGACGGCGGGGTGACCGCCGGGTGACCGGCGTCACGCGTCGTTCACCAACTGGTGCCACCATGAACCCATGACCGACACGTCCACGCAGCGCGCCCTCGACCCGGACCTCGCCGCGCACATCGCGGAGCACATCGCCGAGGAGCCCGAGATCAGCGTCGGGGCCGCGCTCGACGGCACCGTGCTCGCGCCGCTGCCCGACGACCGGTTCGCCGACCGCGAGCTCAGCTGGCTCGCGTTCAACCAGCGCGTCCTCGAGCTCGCGGAGGACCCGAGCCAGCCGCTGCTCGAGCGCGTGCGGTTCCTCGCGATCTTCGCCTCGAACCTGGACGAGTTCTTCATGGTGCGGGTGGCGGGCCTCAAGCGCCGCATGGCGACGGGCATCGCGGTCACGGCGGCGTCGGGCCTGTCGCCCCGCCAGGTGCTCGACGCGATCAGCGAGCGCGCGCACGAGCTCATGGCGCGGCACGCGAGCGTGTTCGCCGACGACGTGCAGCCCGCGCTCGCGGCCGAGGGCATCACGCTCGTGCACTGGGAGGAGCTGGAGACGCGCGAGCAGGAGCGCCTGCACAAGTTCTTCCGCAAGCAGATCTTCCCCGTGCTCACGCCGCTCGCCGTCGACCCGGCGCACCCGTTCCCCTACATCTCGGGGCTCTCCCTCAACCTGGCCGTCGTGGTCGCCAACCCCACGACGGGCAAGGAGCACTTCGCGCGCGTCAAGGTCCCGCCGCTGCTCCCGCGCTTCATCGCGGTCGACGCGCGCGGCCGTCCGTCGGCCCCGACGTCGCAGACCGCCGCGCCCGACCGCGGTCCCACGTCGTTCGTGCCGATCGAGGAGGTCATCGCCCAGCACCTCGACCAGCTCTTCCCCGGCATGGAGGTGCGCGAGCACCACGCGTTCCGCGTGACGCGCAACGAGGACGTCGAGGTCGAGGAGGACGACGCCGAGAACCTGCTCCAGGCGATGGAGAAGGAGCTGCTGCGCCGCCGGTTCGGGCCGCCCGTGCGGCTCGAGCTCACGCCCGGCATCAGCCCGCGCATCCGCGCGCTGCTCGTGCGCGAGCTCGGCGTCGTCGAGGAGGAGGTGTACGAGCTGCCCGAGCCGCTGGACCTCACGGGCCTCAACGTCATCGCCGACCTCGACCGCGCGGACCTGCACTACCCGCCGTTCGTGCCGACGACGCACCGCTTCCTCGCGGAGGTCGAGAGCGCGTCGCCCACGGACGTGTTCGCCGCGATCCGCGAGCGCGACATCCTGCTGCACCACCCGTACGACTCGTTCTCGACGTCCGTGCAGACGTTCCTCGAGCAGGCCGCGGCCGACCCGGCGGTGCTGGCGATCAAGCAGACGCTCTACCGCACGTCGGGCGACTCCCCCATCGTGGACGCGCTCATCGACGCCGCCGAGGCCGGCAAGCAGGTGCTCGCGCTCGTCGAGATCAAGGCGCGCTTCGACGAGCAGGCCAACATCTCGTGGGCGCGCAAGCTCGAGCAGGCCGGCGTGCACGTCGTCTACGGGATCGTCGGCCTCAAGACCCACTGCAAGCTCTCGCTCGTCGTGCGCCAGGAGTCGGACGGGCTGCGGCGGTACTGCCACGTCGGCACGGGCAACTACCACCCGAAGACGGCGCGCCTGTACACCGACCACGGGCTGCTCACGTGCGACCCGGACGTCGGGCAGGACCTGACGCGCCTGTTCAACCAGCTCTCCGGCTACGCGCCGCAGTCGCGGTTCCACCGGCTGCTCGTCGCCCCGCGCACGGTGCGGTCGGGCCTCGTCGAGCGCATCGAGCGCGAGGCCGCGGCCGCGCGCGAGGGGCACGAGGCGTGGGTGAAGATCAAGGTCAACTCGGTCGTCGACGAGACGACGGTCGACGCGCTGTACCGGGCCTCGCAGGCCGGGGTGAAGGTCGACCTCGTCGTGCGCGGGATCTGCGCCGTCCGGCCGGGGGTCCCGGGGCTGTCCGAGAACATCCGGGTCCGGTCGATCCTCGGGCGCTTCCTCGAGCACTCGCGCATCTTCGCGTTCGCGAACTCGGCCGGCCCCGCGATCGGCGAGGGGCCGGCGGGCGAGCCCGAGGTGTACATCGGCTCGGCCGACCTCATGCACCGCAACCTGGACCGGCGCGTCGAGGCGCTCGTGCGCCTCACGGACCCGGGACAGGTGCGCGAGCTGCTCGACCTGCTCGAGGCCTCGACGGCCGACAGCACCGCGTCGTGGCACCTGCAGGCCGACGGCACGTGGTTCCGGCCCGAGTCCGGCCCCGAGGGCCGGCCCCTGGTCGACCTCCAGGCCAGCCTCGTGAGCCGGCAGCGACGCCGTCTCGTCGGGAGGCGGTGAGCGGATGGGGGTGCCGCCGTCGGCCCTGCGCACCGGGGTCCCGCTCCTGCCCGCGCTCGGACCCACGCACGTCGAGCACGCGCCCGTCATCGAGTCCGCGGGCGCGCTCGTGTGGCGCGTCCACGGGGGCGAGCTGCAGGTCCGGCTGGTCCACCGCCCGCGGTACGACGACTGGTCGTGGCCCAAGGGCAAGCTCGACCCGGGCGAGACGTTCCAGGCGGCGGCCGCGCGCGAGGTCGCGGAGGAGACGGGCAAGCCCGTCGTCCTCGGCGTCCCCCTGCCCGGGCTGCAGTACCTCACGCCCGAGGGCCGCGTGAAGCGCGTGCACTACTGGGCGGCGCGGCGCGCCTCGGCCGGTCGCGACGCCGGGGCGCTCGCCGCGCGGGCACCCGTCCCGCCGGTCTCGCCCCAGGAGATCGACGGCGCCGAGTGGCTCTCCGCGCAGGCCGCCGCGCGGCGCCTCACGCGCTACGCCGACCGGACCCCGCTCGACGCGCTCGTGCGCGAGCGCACCGAGGGGCGCCTCGCGACGCACGTCGTCGTCATCGCGCGCCACGGCAAGGCCACGTCCCGCGGCGCGTGGCACGGCGACGAGCAGGACCGCCCGCTCACGCCCACCGGGCACGCGCAGGCGATGTCGCTCGTCCCCGTCCTCGCGGCGTACGGCGTGGACACCGTGGTCACGAGCCGGTGGGACCGGTGCGCGCAGACCATCGCGCCCTACGCGACCGCAGCCGGGCTGCGGCCCGTGAGCAGCGACCACCTCACCGAGGCGCAGCACGAGCGCTCGCCGGGGCGCGTCGCGCGCACGGTGCGCGAGCTCCTCGAGTCCGAGCGCTCGTCGGTGCTGTGCACGCACCGGCCCGTGCTGCCCACCGTTCTCGACGTCCTCGGCCAGCACTCGCGCCGCGCGGTCGCCAACGCGCTGCCCACGCAGGACCCCTACCTGGAGCCGGGCGAGGTGATCGTCGCGCACGTCGCGCACACGTCCAAGGGGCCGCGCGTCGTCGCCGCGGAGAAGGTCGCGCCGCCGCTCCACTGAGCGCGGCCCCGGCGCACGACGGCCGCCCGGGCGCGGGTGCGCCGGGGCGGCCGTCGGTGCCTGCGGGGTCAGAGCAGGATCGGGCTGAGGATCCAGTACATGACCGCGGCGACGAGCGCCGCCATGGGGATCGTGAGCACCCACGCCACGCCGATGTTCTTCGCGACGCCCCACCGCACGGCCGAGAGCCGCTTGGTCGCGCCGACGCCCATGATCGCCGAGGTGATCGTGTGGGTCGTCGAGACCGGCGCGTGGAAGATGAACGCGTTGGCGTAGAGGACGAGCGCCGAGACGGACTCCGCGACGAAGCCGCGCGCCGGGTCGAGCTCGATGATCTTGCGGCCGAGCGTGCGCATGATGCGCCACCCGCCCGCGTAGGTGCCGAGCGAGATCGCGGTCGCGGCCGACAGCTTGACCCACAGCGGGATCGTGTTGTCGTCCTGGAAGCCGCCCGCGACGAGCGCGAGCACGATGACGCCCATCGTCTTCTGCGCGTCCTGCAGGCCGTGCCCGAGCGCCATCGCGGCCGCGGAGGCCGTCTGCGCGATGCGGAAGCGGCGGAACGCCTTCGCGGGGGCGGCGTTGCGGAAGATCCACAGGACGCCGACCATGAGCGCGAACGCGAGGCCGAAGCCGATGAGCGGCGAGAACACCATCGGGAGCACGACCTTGTCGACGATCGCGTCCCAGTGCACGGTGATGCCCGACGCGATGCCGACGCCCGCGAGGCCGCCGATGATGGCGTGCGTCGAGGACGACGGGAGCCCGAACCACCACGTGATGAGGTTCCACGTGATCGCCCCGACGAGGCCGCACAGGACGATGACGAGGCCCTGGTGGGGTGGCACGTCGTTCACCGCGACGATGTCCTCGGCGATCGTCTGCGCGACGGCCGTGCCGAGGAGCGCGCCGATGAGGTTGAACACGGCCGCCATGATGAGCGCCGCGCGCGGGGTCAGGGCCCGCGTGGACACGGACGTCGCGATCGCGTTGGCGGCGTCGTGGAAGCCGTTGGTGTAGTCGAACGCCAGCGCGAACGCGACGACGACGACGACGAGGATGACCTCGGTGCCCACCGCTCTCAGGACTCCTTGAGCGCGATGGTCTCGACGGTGTTGGCGACCTTCTCGAAGGCGTCGGCCGCCTCTTCGAGGATCTCCACGATCTCCTTGAGCTTCATGAGGAGGACCGGGTCCGCGACGTCGTCGAAGAGCTCCGCGAGGAGCTTGCGGTGCAGCTTGTCGGCCTGGTTCTCGAGGCGGTTGACCTCGACCCAGTACTCCGCGAGGTCGCTCATGGACTGCAGCCGCGGCATCGCCTCGGCGGTGAGCTCCGACGCGCGCTGGAGCACCTGCACCTGCTCGGACACCCGGGCCGGCAGCTCCTCGACCTTGTACAGGACGATGAGGTCGGCCGCCTCCTCCATGAAGTCCATGCAGTCGTCGAGCGCCGACGCGAGCGCATAGATGTCGTCGCGGTCGAAGGGTGTGACGAACGTCTGGTTCAGGCGACGCATGATCGTGTGCGTCGCGTCGTCCGCGAGGTGCTCGGTCTCGCTGAGCTTCTTGGCGATCTCCTTGCGCGTCGGCCGGTCGGCACCGAGGAGCTCGCCGAGGAGCGTCGATCCGGTGACGAGGTGCTGCGCCGAGGCGGCGAGGAGGTCGAAGAACGAGGTGTCGCGCGGTGTCAGGCGCATGCGCACGGGTGTCTCCGGAGGTGGGGCGGGGTGGGTCTCACCGGGGATCGTCGGACGGTCTCGCGCCGTGTCGCGGAGGCGCTGTCGGGTCCCACGTCGATGAGGAGCGGGTGAACACAGGTCGAACTCTCGTCAAATGTAGCCGACCGCGAGCCGTGCTCCCGCACCCGCTCCTGTGGGTTCGCCATGAGGTGCCGCAGGGCCGTGGCGCGAGGGCCGCAGGTCCCGGGAGAGGTCCGCCCGTCGCCGCCCGCCTCGTCGCGGGCCGCGCGGGCCACGGGGCGACGCCGGGCCGGGAGCGCCTCTCGGCGCGTGGCCGCTCGTAGCGGCTGAGTGTGGAGCCCGGGGCTACCGCGACCCGGCGTCGTCGTCCATCGTACGGGCCGCTCCCCCGCACGGGAACCTGGGGAGGTGTGTGTTCGCGCACCGCGAGAACCTCGCCCGCCGAGGTGCGAGGGTCGCGCGCGGGTGCGACCGTGCGCCCCCTCAGTCGAGCCGGTCCGCGCGCCACAGGGACGCCGCGTGCTCGAGCTCCTCGGCGGTGCGCTGCAGCGACGACGCCCCGCGCGTCATGCGCAGCGCGGAGCCCGGGTCGGCGACCTCGCGCGCGTCGGCGTCGAACGCGGCACCCGTCGCGAGGATCCGGCAGAAGGACGCCGCGCGCTCCAGCGCGACGGCGAGGTCGCCCGCGAACACGCCCGACAGGACGGCGTCGGCGAGGTCGCGCAGGTCCTGCGGCGCGGGCGGGCGCGGGACGCCCGCGATGGCCTCGTGGACCGGCGCGGCGTCGACGCCGAGGCGGTAGCGCAGCGTCACGGTCTGCGGGTCGCGCCGCACCCACTCGCGCAGCACGTACAGCCGCCACAGCGCGCCCGGGAGCGTGTTGGGGGCCGCGTCGGCCCACAGCGACGCGACGACGTCGAGCCCCTCCGTCTCCACGAGGTGCACGAGCCGGGCGACGACCTCCGGGTCCTCCGCGTCGCGCGCCCGGTGGACGATCGCGTGCGCCGTGGTGTGCGCGACCTGCTCGCGCAGCGCGGGGTCCAGCTCGCCGGGCAGCTCGTCGGCGTCGCGCGGGTCGAGCATCGCCGGACGCCGCGGGCGCGCCGTGCGGTCGGAGCGCCCCGGGTCGGGACGGTCCGCGGGCTCGCCCGCCGCGCCGGACGGGCCGGGCACGCGGGGCGCCTCGGGGTCGTCGCCGGGCCGGGCGGGAGGGAGGTCTGCGTCGTCGGGCACCGACCCAGTCTGCACCGACCCGGTCCGGGGCCGGGACGGCTCCGCGCCGGGACGCCCGGTGGCGGGCGGCCGCACCCGCGCCGCTTCCCCGCGCCTGGTCGTGCCGACCGCCCTACAGTGACGAAAGAGGGGGCCGGAAGGGCCCGCCGGACGACCGGAGGGGATTCATGTCGACCAGCGACGCCGCAGGTCACCCGACCGCCACCGCGAAGAGCGCGCACCGCAAGGCCGTCGGCCTCGCGTTCGCCGCCGCGGTCGGCGGCTTTCTCTTCGGGTTCGACAGCTCGGTCATCAACGGCGCGGTCTCGGCGATCGAGGGCCAGTTCGGCCTCGACTCGGCCGTCACCGGTCTCGTCGTGGCGATCGCGCTGCTCGGGTGCGCTCTCGGGGCCTGGTCGGGCGGCCGCCTGGCCGACCGGTGGGGCCGCACCCGCGTCATGGTGTTCGGCGCGATCCTCTTCTTCGTCTCCTCGATCCTCTCGGCGATCGCGTGGTCGGCCCTCGACCTCGCCCTCTGGCGGTTCATGGCGGGCGTCGGCATCGGCATCGCCTCGGTCATCGCGCCGGCGTACATCGCGGAGATCGCCCCGGCCCGCCTGCGCGGGCGGCTCGGCTCGCTCCAGCAGCTCGCCATCACCGTCGGCATCTTCGCCGCGCTCCTGTCCGACCAGCTCCTCGCGGAGGCCGCCGGCGGCGCGGCGAACGAGCTGTGGTTCGGCTGGGAGGCCTGGCGGTGGATGTTCATCGTGTGCGTGATCCCCGCCGCGGTGTACGGGATCCTCGCGCTGCGCATCCCGGAGTCGCCGCGCTACCTCGTCGCGAAGGGTCGTGACGACGAGGCGAGGGCCGTGCTCTCGTCGGTGCTCGGCCCGGACGAGGACGTCGACGACCGCATCGCGCAGATCCACCGCTCGATCGCGGTCGACGAGGAGAACGCCGCGGAGGGCACGCTCAAGGGCTCCTCGTTCGGCCTCAAGCCGATCGTCTGGGTCGGCATCCTGCTCTCGGTCTTCCAGCAGTTCGTCGGCATCAACGTCATCTTCTACTACTCGACGACGCTGTGGCAGGCCGTCGGGTTCGACGAGAGCCAGTCCTTCCTCGTCTCGACGATCACGTCGGTGACGAACGTCGCGGTGACCTTCATCGCGATCGGGCTCGTGGACCGCGTCGGACGACGGCCGATCCTGCTCACCGGCTCGGCGGGCATGGCGATCTCGCTCGGCGTCATGGCGCTCGCGTTCACGCAGGCGAGCGGCAGCGGCGACGAGATCACGCTCCCCGACCCGTGGGCGCCGATCGCGCTCGTCGCGGCGAACGCGTTCGTCGTCTTCTTCGGCGCGTCGTGGGGACCGCTCGTGTGGGTGCTCCTCGGCGAGATGTTCCCCAACCGGATCCGCGCGGCGGCCCTCGGCGTGGCGGCGATGGCGCAGTGGCTCGCGAACTTCGCGATCACGCTCACCTTCCCGCCCATGCTCGCGGCGTTCGGCGCGTCGATCCCGTACCTCCTCTACGCGATCTTCGCGGCGCTGTCGTTCGTCTTCGTGCTCTCGAAGGTCCCCGAGACGAAGGGCGTCGAGCTCGAGGACATGGGGAACGAGGCGGCCGCCCGCCGCACCTGACGCCTGGACGCGCCCGGCCGAGCCCGGGGACGCGTGCCGCCGGGGCCTTCCCGGGGCACGCGGCCCCGGGCTCCGTCGCGTGCGGGAATGATCCTGCGGGACCGATGGTTGCTACAAGCAACTGCATGGCGTACGCTTGCCTGCAGCAACCAAGGAGTCACCGTGCCCGTCACCTCGTCCCTGGTGCCCGACGACGCGCCCACCACCTCCCCCTCCCCCACCCCGACCCCCGCCCCGACCTGGGGTCTCGTCCGCGCGCTCGACGACCTCGCGCGCGTGCAGCGCGAGAGCGCCGTGCGCATCGCCCGCGACCTCGACATCCCGCGCGCCTCGCTCGGCGTGCTCCGCATGCTCGACCGCTGCGGGCCCGTCCAGATGGGCGACGTCGCGGCACGCCTGCGCGTCGACCTGTCCGTCGCGAGCCGCCAGGTGAGCCACCTCGTCGACGACGGCCTCGTGCGCCGCAGGGTCGACGACGACGACCGGCGGGCCCGGACCGTCGAGCTCACCGCCGCCGGCCGCGACGCCGTCCGACGGTCCTTCGCGCTCATCGACGAGATGAGCACCGAGACCTTCGCGGCCTGGTCCCCCGACGAGATCACGGTCGCGACCGAGCAGATCGAGCGGGTCACCGCCGCCGTCGCCGCCGCGCACGCGTCCGCGACCCCGCCGGCGCCGGCCCGCACCACGGCCGGGTGACCCGGCCCGCCCGTCGGCCGCGCGCCGTCGGGCCCCGCCCGGGCGACGCCCCGCGCCGCCCGCCCACGACCTCACGACTCCGCCTCATCTCTCCGAGGAGCACCCGCATGTCAGCCGCACCCAGCACCCACGCCGCGCCACCCGCGCCCGGCGCACCGACCACGATGACCCGCCGCGAGGTCATGGAGTCCCTCTCCGGGATCCTCCTCGGCATGTTCGTCTCGATCCTCGCGACGTCCGTCGTGTCGAGCTCGCTGCCGAAGATCATCAGCGACCTCGACGGGTCGCAGTCGTCCTTCACCTGGGTCGTCACCGCGACCCTGCTCACCACGACGATCTCGACCCCGATCTGGGGCAAGCTCGCCGACCTGACGAACCGCAAGGTCCTCATCCAGGTCGCGCTCGTCGTCTCCGTCGTCGCCTCGGCCCTCGCCGGGCTGTCGCAGAACGTCGGCACCCTCATCACGTTCCGCGCCTTCCAGGGCATCGGCGCCGGTGGCCTCATGGCCCTCGCGACCGTGCTCATCACCGACATCATCTCCCCGCGCGAGCGCGGCAAGTTCATGGGCCTCATGGGCGCCGTGATGGCCGTGAGCCAGATCGGCGGACCGCTGCTCGGCGGCGTGCTCACCGACACGGTGAGCTGGCGCTGGAACTTCTTCGTCGGCCTGCCGTTCGCCGTCGCCGCGATCGTCGTCCTGCAGCGCACGCTGCACCTGCCGAAGGTCGCGCGCCGCGTCGTGCGCATCGACTACTGGGGCGCCCTGCTCATCAGCGTCGGCGTCTCGACGCTGCTGCTCTGGGTGACCTTCGCGGGCCAGAACTTCGAGTGGATGTCCTGGCAGACGGCCGTCATGGTCGGCGGCGCGGTGCTCGCGCTCGTCGGCGCCGTGCTCGTCGAGCGCGTCGCGGCGGAGCCGATCGTGCCGCTGCACCTGTTCCGCAACCGCACGTTCGTCCTCGCCGTCGTGGCGAGCGTCGCCGTCGGCGTCGCGATGTTCGGCACCGCGGTGTTCCTCAGCCAGTACATGCAGGTCGCTCGCGGCAAGACGCCCACCGAGTCGGGCCTGCTGACGATCCCGATGATCGTCGGCACGTTCATCGCGTCGACGCTGTTCGGCCAGCTCATCACCCGCACCGGCCGCTACAAGACCATCATGGTGAGCGGCGCCGCCGTGCTCGTCGGGTCGCTCTTCGCGCTCTCGACGATCGACTACCACACGAGCTTCGTGCTCATCAGCGCCTACCTGTTCCTCCTCGGTGCCTCGATGGGCATGCTCATGCAGAACCTCGTGCTCGCGGTGCAGAACACGCTCGCGGTCGAGGAGATGGGTGCCGGCTCCGCCACCGTCGCGTTCTTCCGCACGCTCGGCGGCGCGATCGGCGTCTCGGTGCTCGGCGCGGTGCTGGCGAACAAGGTCACGGAGTCGATCCGGTCCGGCCTCGGCGCGCTCGGCGTGCCCGCCGACTCGATGGGCGGCGCGAGCGCCGTCCCCGACGTCTCCACGCTCCCGGCCCCGGTCAAGGACCTCGTCGAGCGCTCGTACGGCGACGGGATCGCGGAGATCTTCCTCGTCGCCGTGCCCCTCGCGGCCATCGCGCTGATCGCGGTCCTGTTCCTCCGCGAGGTGCCGCTCGGCACCAAGACCGGTCTGCAGGAGCGCCTCGAGCGCGAGGCCGCCCTCGCCGGGACCCCGGACGAGGCGCCCGCCGACGCCACGCCGGGCCACCCGACGCTCGTCGAGGAGGCCGAGTCCACGCTCGCCGACGCGTTCGCCCCCGGCGGCGTGGTCGACGAGGACGGCGCGCGCCCGGCCGAGCGCGTGCGCTGACCCGACCGACGACGCGAGGGGCGGGGTCCGGACGCCGGACCCCGCCCCTCGTGCGTGCCCGGGGGGCACGGGCACCGGTCCTGACCTGCGGCCTCGACCGGGTGAGGTTTGCCGGACGATGATGACCGGCCGGGTGCCCACGCGCCATGATGGCCCTGTGCCTGCCGAGACACCCGCCCCGAACGCCGCACCGACCTCCGCGCCCGACGTCGCGTACGTCGACCTCGAACGCGAGCTGCGCGTGCTCCTGCGGCGCGCGGGCGCGGCCGCGGCGGCCATGGCGCGCCGCATCCACCCGGGGCTCGAGGCGAGCGCCTACCCGCTGCTCGCCCACATCGCCGACCACCCCGGCGTGCGCGGCTCGGACCTCGCGGCGCACTTCGGCGTAGGGCGCGCGACGATCTCCCGCCAGCTCAGCCGCCTGCACACGCTCGGCCTCGTCGCGCGCGAGGTCGACCCCGACGACTCGCGCGGCCAGCTCATCACGCTCACGGCCGACGGGAACGCGCGCCTCCAGGCCGCGCACAGCGGCCGGGTCTCGTCGATCACCGAGGCGCTCGTCGGCTGGGAGCGCGACGACGTCGCGACGCTCGCCGGCCTCCTGCACCGCTACTCCGAGGACGTCGTGCGCTGGAACGCCACGCGGTGACCCCCGGGCGGCGACGGCGCGTCGTCGCGGCCGCCCTCGCGGCCACCGTGGGCGCAGGCCTGCTCGTGGCGACCCGGGTCCCCGACCCGTGGGGCGACGTCGGCGGCGACGTGCTCTACGCCGTCGCCGCCTACCTGCTCGTGGCGCTCGTCGTCGCGCGCGCCCGGCCGTGGCACGTGGCGGCGGCCGCGCTCGGGTGGTGCTGGGCGGTCGAGGCGCTGCAGGCGACCGGTCTCGCGGCGGCCGTGAACGACGCGGTCCCGCCCGCGGCGTGGCTGCTGGGCAGCACGTTCGCGGTGCGGGACCTGGTCTGCTACGCGGCGGGGGTCGCCGTCGCGCTGGTGGCCGACGTGCTCGCCGGCCGGTCCGCCGCGCGCCGGGCGGCGCGCGGCGTCCCTGCTACGCCGTCGGCTCGAACGTCAGGCTGACGGAGTTCATGCAGTAGCGGTCGCCCGTCGGGGTCTGCGGGGCGTCGTCGAACACGTGCCCCAGGTGCGAGCCGCAGCGCGCGCAGCGCACCTCGGTGCGCACCATGCCGTGGCTGCGGTCGGTGAGCAGCTCGACGCGGTCGCCGGCGAGCGGGCTGAAGAAGCTCGGCCACCCGCAGTGCGAGTCGAACTTGGTGTCCGAGCGGAACAGCTCGTTGCTGCAGGCCCGGCACCGGTAGACGCCGACGCGCTTCTCGTCGAGCAGCTCGCCCGTCCAGGCGCGCTCGGTGCCCGCGTGGCGCAGCACCGCGTACTCCTGGGGGTCCAGCTCCTCGCGCCACTGCGCGTCGGTCTTCGTCACCGCGTAGGTGCCGGTCTCGTTCTCGTGGGTCTGGTCGGTCATGATCCACCTCCGACGATCCCAACCGCGGGCGGCCCTCCCGTGTTCCGTGGAGCCGTGGCGCCGCGTGCGCGGACCGGCGAAGATGAGGCATGGTCGAGCTGCCGAAGCCCCTGCGCCGCCACGTGCACGCCCGGGCGGCGCCCGAGCTGCTGTACGGCGCGGTCGTGACCGGGTCCGTCCTCGCGGTGAGCGCAGCGCACGCCGAGACCGCCGACCGGGTCGCGATCGGCGCCGCGGGCGTCGCCCTCATCTACTGGCTCGCGCACGTCTACGTCGACGCCATCGGCGGGCGGTTCGCCGATGCCGAGCACACCATGAACCAGCGCCTCGTCGAGGCCCTGCGCACGAACACCGGGGTGCTCGTCGGCAGCATCCCGCCGATCCTCGTCTTCGTCCTCGCCCGGCTCGTGGGCTTCGACGTCGTGACGGCGTCGTTCGTGGCGCTGTGGTTCACCGTCGTGCTCCTCGCCGCCGCCGGAGCCTACGCCGCGTCGCGCGCCGGCGCGCGCGGGTGGGCCCTCGCGCTCGAGACCGCGACGGCGGCCGGGTTCGGCCTCGTCGTCATCCTGCTCAAGTACCTGCTGCACTGAGCGGGCCGCCGGACGACGACGGCCCCCGCACGCCGAGGCGTGCGGGGGCCGTGCGTGCGTCAGGACCTCAGCGCGGGGTGGACGTCGAGTAGACCGTCGAGCTCGCGCCCGCGGGCCGCTGGGCGCGCCCGCGGCCACCGCGGCGGCGCTGCTCGCCCTGCCGGGCGCCGTTCTCCGGCGCGCCCGCACGGCCCGACGACGCACGCCCGCCGCCCTGCTGGCCGGACCGGGCCGCCGGGGCCGACCCCGACGACGCACCGCGACCGCCCGCACCGCGCTCGCCGGAGCGCTGCGGCGCCCCCGCGGCCGGAGCCGCACCCGCCGCGCCGCGGCCGCGGCCGCCACGACGGCGGCCACCGCCACCGGTCGACGCCGCGCCCTCGGCGCGCGCACCGCCGGACCGGCCGCCCTGGCGCGGGCGGTCCCCGGCAGGGGCCGCCTTCTTGCGCTGCTGCTGCGGCGCGGCGACGGGCGCCGGCTCGACGTAGTCGGCGACCTCGCCGACGAGACCCATGACGGTCGCGTCGCCCGGCGTCACGGGGCGCGGCTGCGCGGTGATGCGCGCCTTGCGCGTGAGGTCGCGGACGTCGCCGCGCTGCTCGGGGAGCATGACCGTCACGACGACGCCCTCGGACCCCGCGCGCGCCGTGCGGCCCGAGCGGTGCAGGTAGGCCTTGTGCTCGGCCGGCGGGTCGACGTGCACGACGAGCTCCACGTCGTCCACGTGGATGCCGCGCGCGGCGATGTCCGTCGCGACGAGCACCTTCACCGCGCCCGACGAGAACGCCTCGAGGTTGCGCTCGCGCGCGCCCTGGCCGAGGTTGCCGTGCAGGTCGACGGCCGGGACGCCCGCCGCGGTGAGCTGCTTCGCGAGCTTCTTCGCCTGGTGCTTGGTGCGCATGAACAGCACGCGGCGGCCGGTGCCGGACGCGAGCTGGTGCACGACGTCCTTCTTCGCGGCGGCGTCGCCCACCGCGAGGATGTGGTGGGTCATCTGCGGGGGCGCGGCCGCGGCCTCGTCGACCGAGTGCCGCACCGGGTTGCTGAGGTACCGCTTGACGAGCTGGTCCACGCCGTTGTCGAGCGTCGCCGAGAAGAGCATGCGCTGCCCCTTCGTCGGCGTCTTGTCCATGATGCGCTTGACGCCCGGCAGGAAGCCGAGGTCGGCCATGTGGTCGGCCTCGTCGAGGACCGTGATCTCGACGCCGTCGAGCGTGAGGAGTCGCTGGTTGAGCAGGTCCTCGAGGCGCCCGGGGCACGCGATGACGACGTCCACGCCCTTGTCGAGCGCGGCGACCTGGCGCGACTGCGCGACGCCGCCGAAGATCGTCGTCGTCGTGAGGCCGAGGGCCTTCGCGACGGGCTCCATCGTGGCGTTGATCTGGTTGGCGAGCTCGCGCGTCGGGCACAGCACGAGGGCGCGCGGCCGGCGCGGGTGCCGGGACGTCCGGGACTGCGCGAGGCGCGCGACGGTCGGCAGCGAGAACGCGAGCGTCTTGCCGGAGCCGGTGCGGCCGCGGCCGAGGACGTCGCGACCCGTGAGGGAGTCGGGCAGCGTGGCGGTCTGGATGGGGAACGGGGAGTCGATGCCCTGGCGCGAGAGCTCGCGCACGACGGGGGTGGGCAGGCCGAAGTCGGCGAAGGAAGTCACAGGGAGAAAGGCCTCTCGAGGCTGGGTCGGGGTCCGCCGCACGCAATCCGGGGGGATCTCCACGACGCGGGGCGCGCGGGTTCGCGCAGCCCTCGAACCTCCATCCTCTCATGCCGGACGCCGCACGGTCCCGGGACGTGGGCGGCGTCACGTCCCGCTCCCGGGCGCCTGTGGTGGAATGTCGCGCGTGGACGCGCTGACGAACTCCGCACTCCTCGCCTCGACCGGTGGCTCGACCGGCTCGACCGGGGACGACGTGTGGACGACCGTGACGGACGTCGTCGGGCAGGTCTGGGAGGCCGCGGTGACGCCCGTCGCTCCCCCGGCGCCCGCTGTCGTCACCGCGATGGGCGTGCTCGCGCTCGTCGTCGTGCTCGTGACGCCCGTGTGGCGCGTCGCCCGGCACGTCGTGACGATCGCGCACGAGGGCGCGCACGCGCTCGCCGCCGTGCTCACCGGGCGACGCCTCTCGGGCATCCGGCTGCACTCGGACACGTCCGGGCTCACGGTGTCGTCGGGGCGTCCGCGCGGGTTCGGCATGGTCCTCACCGCGTTCATGGGCTACGTCGGGCCGGGCCTCGTCGGGCTCGGCGCCGCCGCGCTCCTGCGGCAGGGGTACGCCGTCGGGCTGCTGTGGCTGCTCGTGCTCCTGCTCGCGCTCATGCTGCTGCAGATCCGCAACTGGTTCGGCCTGTGGTCCGTGCTCGTGAGCGGCGCCCTGCTCGTCGGGGTGTCGTGGTGGGCGACGCCGCCTGTGCAGAGCGCCGTCGCGTACGCCGTCACGTGGTTCCTGCTGCTCGGCGCGGTGCGCCCCGTGCTCGAGCTCCAGACCGAGCGCGCACGCGGACGCGCCGCCACGTCCGACGCCGACATCCTCGCGCGGCTCACGCACGTGCCCGGTCTCTTCTGGGTCGGGGTGTTCCTCGTCGTCACCGTCGGGTCCGCGGTGCTCGGCGGCTGGTGGATCGTCGGCCCCGCTGCCTGACGACGCCCGCGCGTCGCGCGGACCCCGGCCGCGCGGCACGACACCTGCGCGCGCGACGACGGGCCGCCCGCGCGATGCGGACGGCCCGTCGTGGTGCCTCGCCGCGCCCGGAGGAGGTGGGCGCGTCTCGGCGGAGGGTGCGGCGTCAGCCCTGAGGAGTCAGGACGAACGACGGACCCTGAGCGTTCGGGTCGGTGTCGAGCGTGAGGTTCGACAGCGTCTGGACGGTCGTCGACTCCACGAACACCTTCGCCTCGCCGTTCTCGACGACCGTGTCGTCGGGCTGCGGGGCGGGAACGAGCGCGAGCTCGAAGCTGCCGGCCTGGTCCGCGGACTCGGCGATCCGCAGACCGCCTCCCTCAGGAACTCCGGCCTGCGTGGTGAGGTCCTGGACGGCGGTACGTGCGTTGTCGGTCAGGGTGAGCACGAGAGCTCCTCTCGTCGCCGGGCGGGGGCCACGGGACACGTCCGTGCGGCTCACACCTGGTGGGTGTGACCTGCCGTCGGTGCACCCTCCCGCGGGCCCCTCGGTCTCTTCCAACCAAGCAAGATCCCGCGACGCCCGCAAGCGAAACGCCCCTTTCTCACCGAATTTCTCACGGAGCAAGACCGGCCGTGACAGCCTCGGGGACGTCCCGTACGGTACGCGCCCGCGCGCGGCGACGTCGTGGTCGGGGATCCGTCACCCTCGGACCGTGACGGTGGCGACGGCGCTCGTCGCCGGACCGACGACACCTGGCGCGTCGAGGTGGACGAACCGGTACTGCGCGTCGACGTTCGGCCGTGCGACGGTCGTGACCCTGCCGTCGGAGCTCGTCGTGAGCGTCCTGACGTCCCGCCAGGAGCTCGCCCCCACGGCCCTCGACTGGAGCACGACCTTCTGCCTCGGCACCGGTTCCCAGGGCGCGCCGTTCTTGTGCGCCGTCTCGGTGACCGTCGTCAGCCGCGTCGAGAGCACGTGCTCGCCGCCGGCGCCGATCGTCCGGCTCGTCGGTCTCGCAAGCTTCCCGCGCGGGTACACCCGGAAGCTGCTGGTCACCGGTGTGGCGCGCTCCGTGAGCCCCGTGACGCTCTTCGCCCACGCGGTCGTCTCGAACACCTCGCGCGTCCGGCCCGTGTGCCACACCCGGAACGACGTGGACAGGGCCCGCGACGCGCACCCTCCGGTCGGTCCGGCCGTGCAGGCCGACGGGCGGGGGAACACCGCCGAGCGGGTGCCCGACGACAGCGGCGCGTCATACGGGCTGTCCGGGCGTCCGACCCGCCAGCCCAGGATGTCGCCGCCGGTCATCTCGGTCGAGAGCGTCGTGGAGTACCGGAGCGGCTCACCGGAGAGCACCCAGGTCGAGGAGGTCACCGTCTGCCCCGACGCGGTGGAGATCTTCGTCCCGGTGATCTCTACCGCCGGGACGGTCCGTAGCGTGACGGGGTCCGACGACGCCGTCCGTCCCGACGACGTCGTGACCGTCGCCACGATCTCGTGCTCGCCGAGCGTGAAGAAGCACCCGATCGGTTCCTGGCCCTCGACCTGGTGCCGCCACGCGCCCGGTATCAGCGTCGCGACCCCGTTGTCCGTCACGACGAAACGTTCTGCCCAGGGACGATTACCACCGGCGAGCCCGACCGCGTCGTAGTCGAGCCTCCAGTCGGCCGTCACGTCGCACGAGCTGTCCTTCCCGAGCGCGGCATCCTCGGGCAGCGGACCGGCGGAGGTGCTGAGATCCATCGTGACGGGGACGTCGGGGCCGCCCTGGTAGCAGCGGAAGACCCAGTTGACGGGTTTCACGCCGAGGCCGGGCAGATCGACGAAGATGGCCGCCTCGAGCTCGGCCCTGCCCGCGTCGCCGTACTCCGGGAAGGGTGTCCACCTCGCCTGATACGGCGCCTCGCGATCGGTCTCCTCCGCGGTGCCCTCCCCGAGCCGCCCCGTGTGCGCGGTCCACTCGACCCTCACCACGAGCTCTTCGGGCACGTCGACGAGCTCCAGGTCGAACGTCTCCCTCCACCGGTCGCCGAGGCCTGGGGGCTCGTCGTGGCACGTTCCCCCGGGCCCGCCGACCAGCCGGGCGTCGTTCACGGCCCGGATGATCGCGATCTGCTCGTCCGTCAGGCCCCACGCCGGGAGCGCACCGAGCGGCCCGACCCCGAGCACGAGGGCGAGCAGCGCCACCAGCGCCCCGCGCCCACGCCTCGTCGCACCCGTCCACCACGTACCGCACCGCATGACGCAGCCTCTTCTCCCGCCGGACGACCGTCCTGCCGAGCCTCACGTCGTCGCGAGGGCGCGCCATGCTAGCGCGCGGCCGATCGCGTCCGGAAGTACCCGCCGACCAGCACGATCGCTCGCGTGACAGGGCCGTCGACCGAGCTGACCGGGCCCGGGAGTTCCCTCACCGACCAGAGCGTCCTGGGCCCGTGCGCGCCGGGCGAGCGCCGACCGGCGAGCACGGTGGCCGGCCGGGGCCTCGGGTACAGAGCCGCGCGTGGCCGCGTACCCTGTGCGTGTCGACCTCCGAGCGCCCGCGTGCCGCCGCACCGAGCGCACCCGGAGCCGCATCGAGGGCCTCTAGCTCAACTGGCAGAGCTGCGGACTTTTAATCCGTAGGTTGTGGGTTCGAACCCCACGGGGCCCACCCTGTCTTAGCGTTGGAAACCCGCCGTTATCACCAAACCCACACGTGCGCCGGGATCCCGCCTCCGGCTCTCGTGCTAACGATCTGCTACGTCGCGAGTCGAACGCGTGTTCGCGGCTGTCCGTGCGTTGATCGCAGCCATCCGCTCGCGCATCGAGTCGAACAGTTCCTCACGGCGCTGTTCCGAGCCCGGCTTCGGGGTTGTGTCGCGCAGCGCACGCTCGAAGGCTGGGACGAGCAGGCTTCCGGCGTCGTAGCCAGTCACCCGGGCGTACCGAAAGACGGCAGCGAGAACGAAGTGGCAGGCGGTCTCTTCGATCTCGAGGAGCACGTCTTCGCGCGGAGTCTTCGTCGCCCTGTAGTAGCCAGGCTCGTACTCTTCCCCGAGCTGGGTCTCGTGTGTCGCGTCGACGAACCAGCCCTTTCCGTGGGCGGCAGCACTGGAAGTCCGCCAGAGGACCTCGAACTCCTCCGCTCGGCGCTCAACCAACTTGGCTGATGGCTTCACCATGTCGAGGTAGTTGAGGCGGTCCCTCGTCAGGTCGATCTTGATCAAGCTGCCGACCCGCTCCACGATCGCGTCGCGACGCCGCAGCGCCGCGACTTCGCCCGTTACGTCTCCCCGGGCCTTCGCCGCCTTCGCGTGCTCATCAAAGTCCTTGTAGAGGAGACGGACATGACGCTCGACTCGCTTGGCCGGGGTCTCCCCGTACATGACCCACACGGCCTGAGACGCACTTTCGATTGCTGCGCGACAGAGCGTGAAGAACGGCCGCGGTGCGATGTAGACCTCCATGCCTTCGAAGTAGCGGCGAGGGACGACGATGTCGGCATACATCTCAACGTGTTCGATGGCCGCGCTCAGGTACTGCCGCAGCCAGGCCGTCTCTTTCTCCCAGGGGTAGAGACAGTCGTCCCACCAGAGCCGGGCGCCGAGCTTAGGGTCGCCGATCGCGTTGAGCATGTTGCGAGCAGTCCGCGCGTTAGCGGCCGCGCTGAACATCCGCTGGCCACCGTCCTCCGTGATCGGAAGCCGCGGGCGCGTGTCGTCGGTCATGCTCCGTACACGCGCTGCGCGAAGACCTCAACCGCGCGCCCGTCATCGTCCGGGATAGCGTCCGCGTAGACGTTGAGGGTGATCGATGGGTCCTTATGCCCGAGCCGCTTCGCCACGATGTGCACCGGCACGCCGGCGCGCAGCAGGATCGTCGCGTGCGTGTGGCGGAGCTCGTGCAACTTGAGGCGCGGCAGTTCGAGCGTGCCCTGTGCCCGGAAGAACTCCTTCGACACGTAGTCGGGCAGCAGCGGCGCGCCGCTCTCCCACACGAACACGAGATCCTCGTCGTTCTCCCACGCAGGACCCCACGCCATGCGGTCGCGCATCTGCTGCTTGCGGAGCTCGCGCAGTGAGGCGACGGTCGCGCGGTCGATCGTGACCTGGCGCCGCTCGTGGTTCTTCGGCGTGCCGTAGCGCCGTTCGCCGCCGACCTGGGTGACCGATCGCTCTACTCGGACGAGCGCATCGTCGAGGGAGAGGTCCTGCCAGCGGAGCGCGCAGAGCTCGCCGCGGCGCATTCCTGTTGCGGCTGCTAGGGCGTACAGCGAAGCGAGGCGGTGCCTGTCGCGGTCGAGGAACACGCGGAGCTGCTCCGCGGTCCATGTGGTGTGCTTCGGCTTCACAACGCGGGGCTTCTTCGAACCGACGACGGGGTTCGTGGTGACGACGCGCTCGACGATCGCGTCGCTCATCGCGCGACGAAGGACCGCGCGCGCGAACTCGACCGTTCGCGCCGAGAGCGGCTTCCCACCTTTCCCGCCCTGCTTGTACATGTCGCCGAACACGACGGAGAGGCGCGCCGGCGAGAGGGTCTGCACGCGCTCGTGCCCGATCGCTGGCTTGAGGTACCGCTCGATGTTCGCCCGGTACGACGCCGCGGTGGACGGCTTGAGCTCGAGAGCGTGGCCGGCGATCCACTGGTCGAGCCACTCCCCCACGGTTAGGTTCTGCGGGGCGACGTAGGTGCCCTTCCCCATCGCGGAGAGGGCATCCGCGCGCGCCTCCTTGGCCTCCTTCTGGGTGCGGAAACCTGAGACCCATCGGGGCTTCGTCTTGCCCGTCTCGGGATCGCGCTCGCGCACGACGTAGGACCACGTCGAACCGCGCTTGATGATCCCGCCCCGCATCCGCTCAGCCATCGCCGCGGCCCTCACCTTCGCGAGAGGCCCGCAGGTTGATTGCGTCGTCAACCGCGTCAACGCCCTGCGCGGCCTCGTTCGCGGCGTCACGCGCGTTCCGGAGCATCGCCCGGGCGTCATCCGGGTCAGTGGCCTGGTGCCGCGTGATGTAGTCGACGGATCGCGCCTCGAGGTCCACGTGGCCCTCACCGCTGAGCTCGATGTCTTCGTAGCGTTCTGCGTCCTCTGCCCCCATGACCACGCCACTCATGGCCACTTCAAGGATCCTTCGAACGAGCGCAATCGACGGTTCCGCGAACCGAGGGGCGTCCCCTTGGTTGAGGTCCCACATGCCACGGAACAGAACCACCTTGTCGACCACCGTCTCGAGGTACTGGTCTGGCGTTCCGACTCCGAAGGAGTGGAGAAGGCCACCATCGTGGTCTTGGGCTAGCTCCGCGTGGATGTGGCGCAATGTCTGCGCAGCGCGCAACGCCGCAGTCCGCGCATCTCGCAGTTCGGAGAAGACTGCTGCCTGGAAGCTCCGGAGGGTGACCTCGTCGTCAACCAGCAGCTGTTCCGGTGCCACCTGCAGGACCGAGGCGAGTAGGTAGATCTGTGGCACCCGAACGGACCTCGTGCCCTTCTCAATCTTGGTGATGGCCGTCGGGTCCAGTTCCCAGCCAAGGGCTGCGAGCGCATCGGCGACGTCCTTCTGCGTCATGCCGTTGCGCTCACGGGCGCGCCTGACCTGGTCTCCGAAGCGTGCGTCGGGGTCGTTCCGATTGACTGCCATGCTGGGCAGCGTACTGCTGTTGACAGCAACCTGCCAAGAGTGAAGACTTGCCGATATCGGCAGTCCATTGCTCAGGGAGGCAGTCCGCGATGGAACGAACACTCACGATCGACGAGGTGTCGGAGGAGTACGGGATCCCCGTGCGCACGCTCCGGTGGTACCGGAGCGTCGGCCGCGGCCCGGTGAGCTTCAAGCTCGGACGCCGCGTCCGCTACCGCAAGAGCGACGTGGACGACTGGGTGAACGCCCAGTACGACGCGACCAAGGCCACCGCGTGATGAGCGCGACGGCAACAGGCACGAAGAAGCCCGCCCCGGGCGCAACCGGGACGGGCCGAGACAACACCCCAACCGTCAAGAAGGAGCTCGTCATGACCACCGTAGCGCAGGACGCCCTTGCCATCGCCGGCAAGAACCTCGATGTCGGAACACGCGCCTGGATCACGCAGACCGGGCAGTCCGGCACGGTCACCGACCGTCGAGAGCACGACGGTCGCGACCAGTGGATCATCCGCCTCGACAACCACAACTACGAGGACGCGCAGCTGGTCGCGGTCCCCGTCGACCGCGACGTCCTCATCCCCCTCCCGGCACGCGCCCAGGGGTCCGAGCACCTCGAGGCGCTGAACCTCGGGGAGCTCGTGTGGTCCGGCTGGGAGGTCTGGGAGAAGTCCGGGCCGGACGAGTTCACCAACACGGGCCCGGAGCACGCCGGCGAGAAGTCGACGATCGACGCGATGCTCCTGACCGCGGCCGAGGCCATCCGCAGTGAGCAGCACTGGTGCACGCACCACCGCGACATCTACGACAGCGGGTACCACGCGACCGAGATCCCGTTCGGCCCCGCCCGGTGGGACGGTTCCCGGGCGCGTGTCGAGATCGAGCAGCATTACGGTGAGCGCGTCGTGTGGCCCAACCAGGACCCGGGCAACCCCTGGCGCAACGGAGTCCCCCAGGCGACGCTCCACATCAGCAACGTCGACGCCGAGACGTGCCGCGCGGCCGCCGCCGCGCTCCTCCAGGCTGCGGACCTCATCGAGCAGGTGTCCCGATGAGCACGCTCCTCGACAAGGCGTCCGCCGCGCTCCTCGACCTCGAGACGACGATCGCGGACTTCCAGCTCTTCGGCGTCCGCATCGAGCGCGCCCAGCGCGACGGCAACCTCACCGCGGGACTCGAGCAGGACCTCGAGGACGCCACATGGACGCTCGTCGTCTACCAGGACACCCCGCTCCCCATCCTCGCCAACCACGCCGAGTTCCTCTGGCAAGCGTTCCTCGCCTCGGACGACCTCGGAGAGTGGTGGGTCGAGCCCGCCGGCACGTGTGACGGCTGCAGCGAGCACCCCCTCGGGCACGAGTGGGCCCCGCGCCGCTGCATCAGCACGACCCTCACCGACGGGGTCATCCGATGACCGCCCGCAGGAACCCGGTGGACACCCGCAAGGACGCCCTGGACACCTCTGTCCCGGCGGGTGTCCCGGTGTCCGGGACGCCTGGACACGTCCGGGAGGAGCAGCGGTGAGCCGCAAGACTCCGATCACCCTCGGTGAGGCCCGCGCGCGCCTGACGATCCGGGCCGACGAGGCCTCGTACCTCCTCGGAGTCTCCACCGATGCCGTCTACCGCGCCGCCGAGTCTGGGGAGCTTCCCTCGCTCCGCGTCGGCCGCCGCGTCGTCATCCCCACCGCGCGCCTCCTCGAGCTCCTCGGCGCCGCGAGCACCCCGGAGGTCCCATGACCGCGACCGTCATCGAGTTCGGGGCGTACAACCCCCGAGACCCCGTTGAGCGTGCCGTCGCCCGCGCCCTCCGCAAGGCCGGCCAGCCGGTCACACGGGCCGCCGTGCGCGAGATCGTCATCCTCACCGCCCGCAGCCTCCGCGAGGAGCTGCAGGCCGCAGGGGAGGCGTGATGGGCGCAAGCAACGTCGACGCGGCCTTTGTGCTCGGCAACTCTCTCAAGCTCTCGCACAGCGCGAAGATCGTTCTCCTGCGGATGGCGAACACCTCACTCGACAAGGACAAGCCTCCGCGGTACTTCGCCGGTTGGGAGCTCCTCGCGCTGGCTCTGGGGTACGACGTACCACCCAAGACCGACAGCTCCGAGGCGGCACGCAAAGTCCGGGAAGGCATCCGACGCAACGTCCGGCGAGCCACCAGAGAGCTCGAAGACGCGGGCCTCATCACGTCGCCGTGGGGCGTCGACACTCGCGCTCGCATCGGTCGTAAGGCCGAATACCACCTCCACCTCGACGTCTTCGGGAGGGTGACTTCTCCGACCACCCTCCCAGGGAATGAGGGTGACGCGCCTGACCACCCTGAGGGTGACGCTTCTGACCACCCAGGAGGGTGGTCAGAAGTAGTCGGCGAGGGTGACGCCTCTGACCTCCCCAAGGAGAACGAGGAACCAGGTTCAGGAGCGAGATCAGGAACCATCCCCTCCTTGGGCGGGAACGTCACCAGCGCGCACGAGCCACAAACGACGACCGATGACGAGTACGCCGCCGCCCGCAAGTACCTCATCCCCCGCGGCCCCGAGATCTACGCCCACATCACCGCGGCCATGCAAACCCACAACCTCGAGCACCGCGACGCCGTCATCTACGTCGCCCGCACCCTCCGCAAGAAGGGAAACGCCGCATGAGCACCACACGATCCCGCCCCGAAACCACCGACCAACACGGCACCCGGCACAGATACGGATGCCCCGCCAACACCTTCGAAACCATCCCCGCACGCCGCATGCGCGGATGGTCCTTCATCCGCTGCACCACCTGCGGAGCCGCCCGCCTCGCACGCGACACCCGGAACGCCACATGAACGCGGCGCGCGAGGACAACCCCACGGAGGCCGACGCCTCCGCAGGACCCCATGGAGACCGCGCGGACGACGTCGACCTCCAGGGCGGGGAGGACGTCCTGCCGGGGGTGGCGCGTGGGCGCCGGCCTGGGGAGTCGGCGCACGAGCATGCGCTGCGGTTGATGCGGGAGTTCGCGGTCGGGCAGGTGGCGCAGGAGCGTGCGGGGCGGCGCTTCTCGTGCTCGGTGTGCATGGGGCGCCTGGAGGATCGGTGCGCGCTGTTCGAGGCGTCGCGTGCGATTCGGCGCACGGACCCGCGTAGCGGGCGTGTGGGGTACCTCGGACCCCGTTGGTGGCTGTGTCGGCCGTGTGCGGGGCTCGTGCGGCGCGGTGGCTGGCCGCAGCTGGTGGACCGGGCGGGGAAGGTCGACGAGATGCGGTCGGAAGTCGCGTCGATCGTCGTCGAGCTCGAGCAGGTGCTCTCTCCGGATGGGCGGGTCGTGCAGACCCCGAGGTACGGGGGCGCGCATGACTGACGACCGGACTACGTATCCCTTCCGCGCCGGCGGCGAGCCTGTGACCAGCGACGATGCGGGACTTGCTACGCCGTTGCTACCGACCACCGACCCGTTCGAGGCCGCGGCCCGCGCGTTCGAGCACCCCTGCACCGAGTGCGGCGCCCCAGCGGCCGCCGTCCACGACGGCCGTCCCGTGTGCGTGGCCTGCAAGATCACCCTCTCCGCTCCCGCCCAGGAGGACGCTGATGAGCTCGACTGACCTCACCCTCGGGCGGCGGTGCACCGCCACGAACCGCCGCGGCGAGCCGTGCCGCAAGCCACCGATCCCCGGTGGCCGGGTCTGCTCCGCGCACGGAGGCAAGGCTCCCCAGGTGCGTGCGGCCGCCGTGAGGCGCCTCGCGCTGCAGCAGGCAGAGGCGCACGTCGCAGCGAATCTCGACGCGACCAAGGCCCTCGACCTCGCCGGCGTCTACCAGGAGCTCCTCAAGACGGTCGCGATGGCCGTGCAGTGGCGCGACCGCTTCCAGGAGCGGGTCGACGCCCTGACGTCGCTGCGGTACGAGTCGATGATCGGCACCGAGCAGCTCCGGGCCGAGGTCCAGGTCTTCGAGCGCGCGATGGCGTTCACGCTGAAGGGCGCCGAGGCGGTCGCGCGACTCGACCTCGACAGCCGCATCAAGACGATCTCGAACCAGCAGGGCGAGCTCGTATTCCTTGCCCTGAGCCGTGCCCTCGACGCCGGCGGCCTGACAACCGAGCAGCGCGACGCGATCGAGCGCGCCCTCCCCGGCGAGCTCCGCCGCGCCACCTGTGACGCTCCTCGGGGCCCACATCCACCCCGCCGCCGCTCAGGTCCTCCTCACGAACCACGCCGACCAGATCCTGCGCAACGAAGCGGCGATGGTCGAAAGGAAGCGCCCCGACGTCGCGCGCGTCCTCCGACAGTCCGCAGAGCAGATCGCGCTCGCCGCGGAGGGCTGGCAGGACTACGTCACTTCCGCAAGGGGAACTGCGGAAGTTCCGCAGACGGGCGCACTGGAAGAGTCGTCTGTGGGTGGTTCCTGGGTTGGAACAAGACAGGTCGCCGACATGCTGAGCCTCTCCTCTCGACAGGTCGGCAACCTGATCAAGGACGGGTCACTGGTCGGCCGGAAGACGGCCGGCCGGTGGCTCGTCCACCGGCCCAGCGTGATCGCCTACCTCAACTTCTTCAACCTGCCGGAGGACGAGATCGCATGAGCCAGGACACCGCGCTCGCCTCGTGCGCTTACTGCCCCGGCACCCGCGCCGCGGACGGCACGACCGTCGACCGACGCGGCGACACGGTCGGCGTCTGCCTGGAGTGCCTGCTCCTCATCTGGGACCAGGACTGGGCCGGGCTCGAGCAGAAGGTCTACGCCTTCCTGGGCACAGAGTGGACGCACCTCGAGCGACTCCGGCACAGCATCCACGCGCGGCGGGTCGCCCGCCGCTGGACGTGCCTCGTCCGTTGGGCCACGACCGGCTCGACGCCACGTGAGATCGCACAGGCCGGCCGCCGACGTCTCGTCCGCGGCTGCGTCCACACCCTCACCCTCCGACCCGAGCAGCGCCCAGGAGACAGCCCGGACGCGTTCGTCGCCGCCTCCTGGCGGGACTGGCTGAAGGGCTGGATCCTCCGGCCCGCACCGAAGGGAGCCAAGCATGGCTAAGCGCGTCACAGAGGCCGACGTCGCGAAGGCGTCCGCCCAGGTCTTCGGCCGGGCGCCGCGCGAGCGCGACGCGGCGGAGCAGCAGATCGACGAGGCAACCGCGCAGGCGTTCGGCCGCGCGCCCAAGAGGGACCCTCTCACCGAGGCCGTGCACCGCACGCTCTCCGGGCAGAAGCCGCTCACCCTCGCCGAGGCCGAGACCGAGGTCTCGCTCGCCCGCGCGTTCGGGCGCACGCCAAACCCGGAGGCGGTCAAGGCCGTCGAGAGGCTGAACGAGGTTCGCGCCGAGGAGCGCGACCAGTACCCCTGGCGTGCCGCCGCGACCGCGGGGATGCGCGACCAGCTCATCGCCGCGGAGGAGCACCTCACGGCCCTCGTCAGCAAGGCTCGGGGCCAGACGAAGGACTCCGCCCGCCGAACGGTCGAGAACCGACTGCGGGAGGCGTGGACCACGGCGCACGGGAGCGACCACGACCGTATGGCCGCGGTCGTCGAAGCTGCGCAGAAGGACTTCCGGCACTTCACCGCTGTCGCGGAAGTCGCCCTCGGCAAGGTCTCGGGAGGTGGCCGATGAGCCGCGCACTGGACCGTGCCCGCAAGGCCATCGAGAAGGCCGACGCGGACGTCACGTCCTGGGAGGGACGCCAGTTCGACGTCCAGTCGCAGCGCGCCGCGCTTGACGCGTCCGCAGCCACGCGCCTCCTCGACGACCCGTCAGCGCTCGACAAGCTGACGAACGAGGTGCAGCGCCTCGACTCTCTGGCACGGCAGATCTCCGCCACGATCGCCGAGGCGAAGCGCCGCGCGCACGACGCCCGACGTGCCGCGCTGGCCACGGAGGCGGAAGAGGAAGACCGCGAGGCCGTCCGGCTCGAGCGCGAGCGAGACGCACACCAGGCGAAGGTCGACGCCGCGAAGGCCGCTCTGGAGGACCTCGACGGTGCCGGCTGGGTGCGATTCGACCCCGACGCCGGGCGACGCGCCGGCGAGCCCTACGTGGGGCCCGACTACGTCCTGCGGGTGCCCCGAGCCGATCTCCTCGCCCAGGAGGCGCGAGAGCACCGCAAGCGCGCCGCGCTCCTGCGGTACGCGCACGAGCACGACCGGATCCCGGACCACTGGTACGAGACCGACCTGCCGGGCGGGACGACCGAGCACCCCTTCACCTCGGACATCCCCGAGAGCATCGCCGAGTTCCTGGGCCTCGCCCGCTCGGAGGACCCCGAGGTGGACGCGGACGCTCCGCCGGCGGGCGTGAGCCGAGGTTCGTGGGCGGCACGCACGCTGCCGTTCACCGGGCTGATCAGCGGTGGCAAGGCGGACTTCGAGGTCGACCGCGGGGCGTAGCGACGCGTTAGCAGCACAGGTATCAGCCCAGGTCGAAGGCACGAAGGAACGGCGAAACGGATGAGTCATCCGCAGGAAGGAGCGTGACAAGAGATGGTGACGCGTTCCTACACCGTTCGCCTCGAGGCGGAGTACGGCGGGTTCGTCCGCGCGATGCAGGGCGCCGCGAACGCCGTCGAGGGCGTGGGCAAGGCGGCCGACAAGGCGTCACAGCGCGTCGAGCTCGCCACAGCACGCCAGGCAGACGCCGCCGGGCGTCTGCGCACCGCGGAGGCGCAGCTCGAAGCCGCGCGCTCGAAGAACGCGGCCAACTCGTCGCAGGTCGTCGGGGCGGAGGAGCGGGTCGCGAAGGCACGCCGCGACCTCGACCGTGCGACCGAGGACCTCGTCACCGCGGAGGCCGCGCACCGCAAGGCACTGCTGGAATCAGCCGCGGCCGCGAAGCAGAACGAGTCCGCCATGGGGCGGATGTTCGCGTCGATCTCCAAGAACGAGCAGCACCTCAACACGCTGTCGAACGGCCTCGCGATGTTCGGCGCGGCCGCGACCCTCGCGGCCGGCATCGCCGTCAAGCGGTTCGCGGACTTCGACGAGGCCATGTCCGGGGTCGCCGCGACCGGAGAGGACGCGCGCGGGTCCCTGCACGACCTCCGCGAGGCCGCGATCGCCGCCGGCGCGGACACGGCGTTCTCCGCGACGGAGGCGGCCGGGGCGATCGAGGAGCTCGCGAAGGCGGGTGTGACGGCCCAGGAGATCCTCGGCGGTGCACTCGCCGGGTCCCTCGACCTGGCTGCTGCTGGCGGCCTCGGCGTGGCCGAGTCGGCCGAGTACGCGTCCATCGCGATGACGCAGTTCAAGCTCGGCGGTGAGGACGTGACGCACGTCGCGGACCTGCTGTCCGCCGGCGCGGGCAAGGCCATGGGTGACGTGTCCGACCTCGGGCAGGCGCTCAAGCAGGGCGGACTCGTCGCAGCCCAGACGGGCCTCTCCATCGAAGAGACGACAGGCGCCCTGGCGGCGTTCGCGTCCGCCGGGCTGCTCGGCTCGGACGCCGGCACGTCGCTGAAGACGATGCTGCAGCGCCTCACTCCGCAGTCGAAGGAGGCCGAGAAGCAGTTCGACGCCCTCGGCATCTCGGCCTACGACGCGAACGGGCAGTTCGTCGGGCTCGCCGACTTCGCGGGGCAGCTCGAGACCGCGATGCAGGACCTCACCCCCGAGGCCCGGAACTCGGCCATGGCCGTGATGTTCGGGTCCGACGCCGTCCGTGCCGCGTCCGTGCTGTACGACCAGGGCGAGACAGGGATCCGGAAGTGGATCTCCGCGGTCGACGACCAGGGGTACGCCGCCACCACCGCAGCGACCCGGCTCGACAACCTCAAGGGCGACCTCGAGAGCCTCGGCGGGTCCCTCGAGACCGTGTTCATCCGGTCCGGGTCCGGCGCGAACGACGTGCTGCGCAACCTGGTGCAGGGCGCGGACTCGGTCGTCGACGCGATCGGCGGCATCCCCGAGCCGGTCCTGTCCGCGACGACCCTGATCGCCGGCGCCGGTGGCCTTGCGGTCCTCGGAGTCGCTGGGCTCGGCAAGCTCGCCGTCGGGGCGAACGACGCCCGCGTCGCGATGCAAGGCCTCGGGATCTCGGCGAAGACCGCTGGCATCGCCGCCGCAGGGGTCGGCACCGCGCTCGCTGTCGGGACGCTCGCGTTCGCCGCCTGGGCGCAGAAGGCCGCCGAGGCGCGCGCCCGCACCGACGAGTTCAAGACGACGCTCGACGGGCTCGGGCAGACCACCGACACCACGGTCGAGGCCATCAACGCCGGGCTCGTCGAGGCCCAGCTCGGCTGGATGGCGGGCAACGAGAAGCTCACGGACTTCGCGAAGTCGCAGGGCGTCTCCATGGAAACGATGCGCCGCGCCATCCTCGGCGAGGCCGACGCGTACACCGAGGTCCGCGGCCGCATGGAGGACTACGTCGCCGGCGGGAACCTGATCGAGAAGGTGTCCGGCTCCCGCGGTGAACGCGCCAACCGCCTCCTCGGCTACCTCGAGGACGAGCGCGACGAGTTGCAGAAGGCCAGCGACGAGACGAAGGAGAAGACGCAGGCCGACGAGGAGGCCGGCGTCGCGCAGGAAGGCCTCGCATCCGCGCTGCAGGGCACGACCGGCGCGATGGGCTTCACGACGACGGCGATCCAGGAGCAGTCCGACGCGATGTCGAAGTGGCTCGGCGAGGTCGGGCAGTCCGCGCAGGCGTTCGTCGACTGGACCGCCGGGCTCGAGGAGGCCGAGTACTCCCTCGATGGGTGGCTCACCGGCCTGGAGGACCAGGTCTCCGCGCTGCAGAACTGGTCCGGGAACATCCAGAAGCTCATCGACAAGGGCGCCTCGCGCGAGCTCATCGAGCAGCTCATCGAGCTCGGGCCGGCGGGGGCGCAGGCGGTCAAGGACCTCGCCAACGGCACCGAGGACGACCTGGGTCGGGCCGAGGGCGCGCTCACGCGCACGGGCGAGATCATCACCGGCGTCCAGGACAAGCTCGCTGCCGGGTTCCCCGTCGAGGTCGACTCCGCGAGCGCGGAGAGCGACCTCGCCGGGCTCCTCACGCTCATCGACTCCGCCGAGGGCACCATCACGGTCGATGGCGACATGAGGCCCGCGGGGCAGGTCCTCGAGTCCGCGACCGCCGCGATCGACGAGGCCTCGGGGACGGTCACGATCTACGGCGAGGACGGGCAAGCGCTCACGACCCTGTCCGACTTCACGTCGACGGTCGACGCCGAGCACGGCACCGTCACGATCCGCGGAAACGACTCGCGCGGGCGGGCGACCGTCGTCTCGCTCACGAGCTGGACGAACGGGCAGGGCGCGGCCATCAACGTGGGCGCGAACACCGGTCCCGCGGCGTCCGAGCTCGGCTCGTTCATGGCGTCGTGGAACGGCCGCACGATCCGCATGAACGTCGTGACGAACACGTACTCGGCGTCCGGGCCGTCGGGCGGGACCGCGACGCGGCCCCCGGGCGGGTACACGGGCGGGCAGGTCGGCCAGATCGCCGGGTACGCCGGCGGCGGCTCCCCGCAGCACGAGGGGCGCGTGCCGGGCACTCCGCCGGTCGACCCCCGTCGGGACAACCGGCTCGCGTTCACCGAGACCGGGCGCCCGCTCCTGGTGCGCTCGCGCGAGTGGATCGTCAACGAGCAGTCCTCGGACCACTACGGCGACGGCATCATGGGCGCGCTCAACCGGCGCGAGATCCCCCGCGACGTCCTGGGCTCTCTCGTCGGTCTCGCGACCGGTGGCCGTGTCGACTGGGCGCGCAAGCAGCGCGACGCGTCCCGCCGCCGGTACGAGGCCGCGCGCGCGGACGTGTCCGCCGCGAAGAAGGCCGTGAGCCGGGCCAGCAAGACCGACTCGAAGGCTGACGACAAGGCCGCCGCGAAGGCGCTCAAGGACGCAGAGAAGGCGTTCGACGCGGCGAAGGACAACTACGACGAGTGGAAGGACCGCGTCCGCCGCCTCGACGAGGGCACGCGCGAGCTCCGCACCGACGTGCGAGGCGGCGACATCGTCGACCAGGCGTCGTCCGGCCTGTCGGGCGCGTACAGCGTCATCGACCGCATGTGGGACGACTCGCGGAACACCGACCTGTCGAAGGGCGCACGGTCCAGCCTCGCGAAGAACGCCAGCGCCGCGGAGAAGGCCATGCGCGGCCTGTACGCGCAGGTCGAGCGTGTCGAGAAGCGGCTCGAGGGCGCGCGCGACCGGCTCGCGGAGCTGCGGCAGATCAGTGACCGCGTCGTGCAGCGCCTGTCCGGTGAGCAGTCCCTCGCCGGGTCCATCACGGGCGCCGTCGAGGGCTCGTGGAAGCAGGTCACGCGCACCAACTCGCGCGGCGAGACGTGGAACGAGGACGTCTGGGACCCGGGCACCAAGGCCACGGTCACGTCGAAGGACCTCGTCGCGGACGCGCAGGCGAAGGCCGCGCAGATCAAGGGCTTCGCCCTCAAGCTGCGCAAGCTGCAGCAGCTCGGGCTCTCCGGCGTGGTCATGGAGGAGATCGCCGCGCTCGGCACCGAGCAGGGCAGCCTCGTCGCGGACGCGCTCATCGCCGGCGGGAAGGCCGACGTCGCGGACCTCAACGCCGCGTACAAGGACATCGACACCTGGTCGAACCGGGCCGGACAGGTCGTCACGGAGGGCTTCTACAAGGGCGGCGTAGCCGCGGCCGAGGGCCTGGTCAAGGGCCTCGAATCGCAGCAGGCGTCGCTCGAAAAGTCGATCACGGCGTGGGCGAAGAAGCTCGAGAAGGCGTTCAAGAAGGCCTGGGGCATCGCGTCCCCGTCGAAGGTCTTCCGGTCGCACGGGCAGAACGCTGCGGAGTCCGTCGAGCTCGGCATGAACGAGAAGCAGGCGCGGGTCGCGAAGGCGGCCGAGCGTCTCGCGTGGCTGCCGACCGCGGTCCCGATGACGGCCGCCGTCGCCGCTGCCAACGGCGGGGCCGGCGGGCAGTCGTTCGACTTCTCCGGCTGGGCGTTCTCGGGCCCCGACCCCGAGGCCGCCGCCCGCAAGGCCGCGTCCCGCGTCTCCTCCCTGCTCGCCTCGCGCGGGCTCGTCTCGATCGCACAGGGAGGCTGACCGTGACCTACGCCGTCTACGCGTCCCCGTCCACCCCGCCCGTCACCGCCCCGGTACCCTCCCGTGCATGGACGACCCGCGACTCTGGATCACACTCCTCGCGATCGGCGGGCTCGCTATGCCCGCCTGGGGTCTGCTCGGCGCGTTCCGCCATGCGCGCTCGACCGCCGAGGAACTCTCGCGGGAACTAGCCCGGTCTCGCTCCTTCTTCGAGAAGGAGCAAGCGGAGTTGAAAGCGCTCGAGAGCTTCGACCTCGAAGCGCGAAGCCGGATCCGCGAGCGCTACAGCGAAGCCAGGACGCGCGAGAACATCCGATTCACCTCCTACGGGGACCTTCCGCATGTGGGTCTCGCGTCGGAGTCTGAACTCTGGAGCACTCTGGTTGACCGCGTGCGCGGCGACCTCATCTGGGTGGGTGCTGGACTGGTTGCGGCGACTGCCGCAAGCATCTGGTCGACCTGGATCTAGGACGACTGGCGACAAGCCCGCGCGCCACCACTATCGGTGCACCCAGCGCGAAGTCATCCCCACCCGTGGGTGCCATGCTCAGGCTCCTGCCCTGCCTCCGGAGCACTCCAGGTTGCCGGCGGCTGCCTCAGCGTGAGGGTGGCACGTCCAGACGTTACCGGCGGTTCGGTGGCTCGGAGGGGAGAGCGTCGAACCACGCCTTGAGGTCGGCGACGTCCACGAGGCACTTCGTCCCGCGGTAGCGCACCTTGATCTCTCTGTCGTGGATCGCCTTCTGGATCTCGCGAAGCGACAGCCCGACGAAGGCCGCGGCCTCGCTCTGCGACATCGCGAAAGGCTCCCTGCAGCGCTGGCAGTGCGTTCCGTCTTGGGTGTCCATCACTGCACGGTAGGGAGGTCATGTCGTGCCCGCACGGCCCTGGCCCATCGGCACTGGCGTACTGTCCGACGCATGGACGTCACCGCGATCGTCACCCGCGAAGGGCCCCGGTACGCAATCGAGGTCCCCGAGATCTCAGGCTTGTTCACGCAGGCCGAGTCGGAGGCCGAGATCGTGCCAATGGTCCGCGACGCGGCCGCTCTGCTCGATCACGGCCTCGTGAACGTCACGGTCCAGATGCCCGCCTAGGGGTGAAGTTCGGCGCTGCCCGAGGACAACCCGGGCAGCAACCTCCGAGCATGGTCATCATGACCGGACACACGGAATCTTGGGACCAGCTCACCTCCGGCCTCCAGCGGAGACTCATCGACCAGCCCGACCGCATCCTTACTGCGGACGAGGTAGTGGAGCTCGCGCGCGCGGGGCAGCCCCCAGTGCTCACCTACTGGGCGGACCTCGGCACCAACGACGAGCGGTTCTGGCTCTCCTCGTCATTCAGGCGGTTCGTCGAGCTCCGGCGGGCGGACGAGCTCGATCGCAGGGTGGATGACTATCTCCGTCCTCTTGTGGAGCAGGCGAAGATCCCGTTGGACTGGCGCGACGCCGACCTCGACCAGACGTTGTCCGAAGAGGAGGCGCGACAGCTCGCCGGCTGGCGGCGAGAGGCGGAAGCGTTGCGATCTGGCGACGACGACGGCACCGCGTAGGCGGGCCGCTAACTGTTTGCTACGCCGAGCGACTGGGCGCGCTAGGCAAGGCGGGACCACGGCTCGCAAAGTCCGCAGGATTCCGGGCCTCACGGGCGTCGCCGGGCAGGCCGGGACGGGCCCGATCCGACTTTTAATCCGTAGGTTGTGGGTTCGAACCCCACGGGGCCCACTTCCTGCCCTGTGGAGACACCCTGCTCCTCGAGCTCTCGTTCGCTCCCGCGGTTGCAGAGGCACAGCAGCGTCGATCCGGGTAGGGCCACGAGTGCCGGCCGCACCGCTCAGTCCGGTGCTGAGTCGTTCTCGGCGAGGCGCCGCAACGCAGGGCCGACCCGGTAGCGACGATCGTCGCCCTGCGTCAGCCAGCGGTGAGCGACGAGGCTCTGGGCGATGCGGAACGCACCGGTCTTGCTGACCCCGAGCGCGACGGCGAGCTCGCTGACGCGCACCGCGCCGCGTGCGGCGACGATCTCCACCACGCGGATCGTGCGCCACACCGACCCGAGCGTCCCGGCCCCCTGCCCGTCATGCCACGGAGGCTAGACGCGGCCGGACCGACCCGCAGCCGCTCGAGGCTCCGGTCGCACCGGTCAACACCCGTGATGGGTGAGCGCGGGCGCTCTCACGGGCAGGGGGCGGAGGTGAAAACGCCCGCGCCTACCCAAACCATGGCAACCGGACGAGCGTCCAGGTAACAGACGGGTGAAGTTTCCAGCACAACACCCCGCTGGTACTGCAGCCTCGGGCGACCGTTGTAACAGTGAGGCCATGAGGCTGACCTGGGGGCAGGTGTCAGACGGAAGCTACGAGGCTCGCGCTGTCGAGGGCACGTACCGGATCGTGGCGCGCGGCGACGAGTGGTGCCTGGAGAAGCCGATACCGCGGCCGGGTCGAATCGGCGGGTTCTCCACGCCAGCCGAAGCGATGGCGTGGGGGCAGGACCTGCACGCCGCGGCGACAGGGTCTCGTGTCCGCACGCCGGCGCCGGAGTGGCCGACCCTCGACGAGTTCGCCGAGGAGATCGAGGTCACCCCGAGCCAGCTCCGGACGTGGATCGCGGCGCACGTCGGCGGGTCGACGAGCCCGCGGCGCCGGCTCGAACCCGCGATCCAGCGCCGGATCCGCGCCTACTGGGACTCGGACCTGAGCGTCTAGCCTCCCGCGCGCCCTGGGAGGAAGATGGGCCCGCGTCGCTCGTCGGGCAGCGCCCTCGGGGCCGACCCGCTCGAGGAGGGGCGACCCTGCGCGGCTCCTGAACCTCCTCCAACTCCCGGCCCGGGCGGTCGTGGGACGATCTGCCGTCCGGACCCACGTTCCTGCGGTCACGCCGGGCGAGCGATCCCGGACGTCCTGCCCGTGCGGCCGACAGCGTCGCGCGCGGCTACCTGCGCGGGTCTCCACCGAACGATCCATCGGCCCGGTCGACGCTCGTCGTCATCGCCGTGGGTTCCACGCCGAGCGACGTGAGGAGCGCGGCGACACGGTCGCGGATCGCGTCGCGGATCGGGCGCACGGCCTCGATGCCCTGCCCGGCCGGGTCGTCGAGCACCCAGTCCTCGTAGCGCTTGCCGGGGTAGTACGGGCAGGCGTCACCGCAGCCCATGGTGATGACGACGTCGGAGGCCTGCACGGCGTCGGTGGTGAGGACCTTCGGCTGCTGGCCGGTGAGGTCGATGCCGACCTCGCGCATCGCCTCGACCGCGACGGGGTTGATCCGGTCGCCGGGCATGGAGCCGGCGGAGCGCACCTCCACGGCGCCTGCGCCGAGCTCGCGCAGGAACCCGGCGGCCATCTGCGACCGGCCGGCGTTGTGCACGCATACGAAGAGGACGCTCGGCCGCGTCGTCGCGTGGCTCACCGGACGACCGCCGGCTCGTCGGAGAGGACCGCGCGCACGGCGCCGTCGACGAGGTCCCGAGCTCCGGGAGCGATGGCGAAGTAGGCCCACCTGCCGCGCTGCTCGCGGGTGACGAGGCCGGCGCGGGCGAGCGTGGTCATGTGGTGGGAGACCGTGGGCTGGGACAGGTCGAGCGGGTCGGTGAGGTCGCAGACGCACGCCTCGCCGTCCTGTCGCGCCGCGATGATCGAGAGCAGGCGGACCCGTGCGGGGTCGGCCAGGGCCTTGAAGGTGGCGGCGACGTCGCGCGCCGCGTCGGGACCGAGGCCGCCGGTCTCGTCGGGCCCGCAGCAGCCACCGGCCGCGGCGATCGGCAGAAGGGTCGTCATGGACCCATCCTCACACACGTATTGACAATCGTCGATGCATGGCCCACGGTTCTCGTATCGATGTTCGTCAATGCGAAAGGGGATCGGTCATGGCCGTCGACGACGAGGTGCGCGAGCAGGTCCGGACGAGGTACGCGCAGGCCGCCGAGGTGGCGGCGGCCGGGTCCCCCGCGGAGGACGGGTGCTGCGCGACGGCGTCGTCGTGCTGCGCCCCGGGCACCGGGGCGGTGTTCGGCCCCGGGCTGTACGACGCGCGACAGGTGACCGACCTGCCCGAGACCGCGGTGCTCGCGAGCATGGGCTGCGGCAACCCGACCGCGGTCGCCGAGCTGCGCGAGGGAGAGCGGGTGCTCGACCTCGGCTCCGGCGGCGGCATCGACGTGCTGCTGTCCGCGCGGCGCGTCGGCCCCACGGGCTTCGCCTACGGCGTCGACATGACCGACGAGATGCTCGACCTCGCGCGACGCAACGCCGCCGAGGCGGGCGCGAGCAACGTCGAGTTCCGCAAGGGCACGATCGAGGACCTGCCGCTGGCGGACGGCAGCGTCGACGTGGTGATCTCCAACTGCGTCATCAACCTGTCCACCGACAAGCCGGCCGTCCTTGCCGAGATGTACCGCGTGCTGGCGCCGGGCGGACGGGTCGGGGTCTCCGACGTCGTCGCCGAGGACCACCTCACCCCCGTCGAGCGCGCCGAGCGCGGCACGCACGTCGGCTGCGTCGCCGGCGCGCTGTCGCGCGCCGAGTACCTCGACGGCCTCGTCGCCGCCGGGTTCGTCGACGCCGAGGTCACCTTCACCCACGAGGTCACCGACGCGATGCACGGCGCGATCGTGCGCGCCACGAAGCCCCGCGGGCAGGCCTGAGGCCGCGAGCCGCACCACGGCCCCCCACCGCTCGCGACCACGCGACGGAGCGCGAGCCGCGGGTCAGTGGTGCGGCTCCACCCGGGCCCAGGCCGCGGCCTCGGTGCGCGAGGAGATCTCCAGCTTGCGGTAGACGCTGCGGACCTGGGTCTTCACGGTGTTGCGGCTGACGAACAGGCTCGACGCGATCTCCTCGAGGGTGTCCTCCTCGGTGAGCCGGCTCAGCACGAGCCGTTCGCGCGGGGTCAGCCGGGAGAGCCGGTCGATGCACGCGCACCCGGACCTCTGCTCGTCGTGCGCCGCACGGCACCTGTGCCCGTGCCTCCTGTGGTGGTCGTCCTGCACGTCGTCGCCCCTCGCCGTCACGGTCGCGCCCCTGCATGACGCTCAGCCCATCCTCAGGGTTCGAGTCGGACGCTCGTCCAACTGTCTCAAAACGTCCGGGAATAGCGGGTCAAAGCACGCGAAGCGTCGGCACGTTCAGTCGCGCGGCCACGCGAAGAGCGCGTCGACGCCCGCGAGCTCGAGGAGGTCGCGCACGGTCCGGTCCGCGCCGACGATCCGGGGCGGCGGGCCGTCACGACGTGCCGCGAGGTAGAGCAGGCGCAGGCCGCTCGAGTCGATGAACCGGACGTCGGACAGGTCGAGCGTGATCCGCGGCGCGTCCAGCCCCGCCGCCTCGATCTCGTCCTCGTACCGCGCGCGGACGTCGGCGTCGACGTCGCCCCAGAAGACCCAGCGGGCGCCCTTGTGCTCGAACCGCACCCCGCCGCTCTCGTCCGCCCCCGCCATGGAGGCATGCTCGCAACGTGCCGCGCCGCTCGCACGCCGGACGCGTCGTCGAGCGCGTGCCTCGTCGCCGCGCGGTCGTCGCCGGCACGCCTCAGGAGGCGGGGCGGTCCGCCGTCCCCTCGCCCCGGCGCACCTCGGTGCCCGCGGGCTCTCCCAGCACGTCGCGCGCGAACCAGCGGTCGAACTCGGCGGCGATCTCGTCCGGGTGCATCCGCAGCGTCTCGGCCGGGCTCGACGCCTCGCGACCCGCCACGTAGAGGCGGCGGACCATCGCGGTCGTCGGCGTCCACGGCCTCACGACGCGCGGCCCCCGTCGACGGGACGCGCACCCGCGCGGGCGCCCCGCCCGTCCGGCGTCGCGCCCGGGACCCGGCTCCGCACGTGCTCGACCATGCTCGTCGCGCCGCTCATCTCCAGCAGCTCCATCACCTGGCGTGGGGCGTCGACGAGGCGCGGGCGCGACGCGGCCGTGACCTTCATGAGCAGGAGGTGCAGGCCCGAGGAGTCCATGAACGTGACCCGGGAGAGGTCGACCGTCTTGGGGAATCCGTCGATCGTCGCGGCGAGCGCGCGCTTGACGCGGTGGGTCACCGAGAAGTCGATCTCGCCCCACATCACCCAGCGAGAACCCCCGTCCTCGATCGCGACGTCGCCTGCCGTGTCCGCACCCACCGTGTCCGCGCTCCTCTCGTCAGCGCCACGACGGTACGCAGGGTTGCGCTCGCTCGCGCGACGAGACGCGCGGCGCGACGCGCCGCGGAGGTTCAGGCGGGCTCGTCCGGGGGCACGATCGGCGTCGGGTCGGCGGACGCCCGGAACGTGTCCATCACCGCGTTCTCGACGAGCACGGGGACGAAGTCGCGCACCGGCACCCCGTCGAACGCGTCGAGCTCGGCGAGCACCTGGGCGCGGACGTGCTCGGGATCGATCCCGGGGAACCGGTCCGCGACGCGTCGCACCACGACGTCCAGGTCGCGCTCCTCGTCGTCGGTCATGAGCGCAGCGTGGCATCCTCGGATGGCGTCCGCCCGAACGCGTCGTGAACTCTCGGTCGCGTCTGCCGATGAGTTCCGCGCGTCCCGCCGGTCGAGGAGGACGACCGGGCACGGTGCCCGGCCACGAGAGGAGCACCCGTGTCGTTCCAGGCCTACCTCGACGCCGTCGAGGACAAGACCGGTCTCACCCCGCGCCGGCTCGTCGACCTCGCGCACGAGCGCGGCTTCGACGCCACGACGAAGGCGGGCCCGATCCTCGAGTGGCTCAAGGAGGACTACGGGCTCGGGCGCGGCCACGGCATGGCCATGGTCCACGTCATCACGAAGGGCCCGCAGATCGGCACGAAGCACGTGGGGACCGACGGCACCCACCGCGACGAGTCCGACACGCTGTGGCTCGACGGGAAGGCGACGAAGCCCTCGTCCTCCTGACCGGGCGGCGTCGGCCCGTAGACTCGAACGAGTGCAGTGCCACCACTACGACGCCTGGCGATGCCGGTCGTGCACCCTGCTGGAGCAGCCGTACCCGGCGCAGCTCGCGGGCAAGCAGCGGCACTGCGCCGACCTCCTCGCGCCGCTCGCGCCGGGGATGCGGTGGCTCGACCCGGTGACGTCGCCCGAGTCGGGGTTCCGCAACAAGGCGAAGATGGTCGTCACGGGCACGGTCGAGGAGCCGGTGCTCGGGATCCTCGCGGAGGGCGGCGGCGTCGACCTCACCGACTGCCCGCTCTACCCCGCCGCGCTGCAGGACGCGTTCGGCCCGCTCGCGGAGGCGGTCACGCGCGCGCGGCTCGTCCCCTACGACGTGCGGGCCCGCCGCGGCGAGCTGAAGTACGTGCTCGTGACGCTCTCGCCCGACGGCGACCTCATGGCGCGCTTCGTCCTGCGCTCGACCGAGTCGGTGCCCCGGCTGCGCAAGCACCTGCCCGCGCTCCTCGACGCCCTCCCCCGGCTGCGCGTCGTGTCGGCGAACATCCACCCCGAGCACAAGGCCGTCGTCGAGGGCGAGACGGAGCTCCTGCTCACGGGCACCGAGACGCTGCGCATGACGGTCAACGGGATCGTCCTGCACCTGCGCCCGCAGAGCTTCTTCCAGACGAACACCGACGTCGCCGCGGCCCTCTACCGCCAGGGGCGCGACTGGGTGGACGCCGCCGCGCCGTCCTCCGTCTGGGACCTGTACTGCGGCGTCGGCGGCTTCGCGCTGCACGTCGCGGGGGCGGGGCGCGACGTCGTCGGGGTCGAGACGAGCGTGGAGGCGGTCGCGAGCGCCCGGCTCACCGCGCGCGACGCGGGGCTCGACCGCACGACCTTCCGCGCCGAGGACGCCACCGCGTTCGCGCTCGCGCAGCCCGAGGCGGCGCAGCCGGACCTCGTCGTCGTCAACCCGCCGCGGCGAGGCGTCGGGCCGACGCTGAGCACGTGGCTCGAGGAGTCGGACGTGCGGCACGTCGTGTACTCGAGCTGCAACGCGACGTCGCTCGCGTGCGACCTCGCGCTCATGCCGTCGCTGCGGCCGGTCGAGGCGCGCGTGCTCGACATGTTCCCCCACACGGCGCACTACGAGGTGGCCGTCCTCCTCGAGCGCGGCTGAGCCGGGCGTCAGCCGCGCTCGCCCGCGCGGCGCGCCGCCTCGACCGCCGCGTCCTCGACGCGCTGCCGGTAGGCGGTCCACTCCGCGTCCGACTGGTCGGGCAGGTCGCCCCGCCCGTTGCCCGCGGCGCCGTCCACGAGCTCGCGCACGATGTCGACGTGCCCGGCGTGGTGCGCCATCTCGTCGAGCATGTGGACGAGGATCTGGTGGAGCGTCACGACCCTGCGCTCCGGCGGCCACCACGGCACCTCGCCCCGGGCGTCGAGGTCGAGACCGGCGACCGTCGCGTCCGAGACCTCGGACGAGCGCCGGAAGAGCTCGAGGATCTCCTCGCGCGACTCGTCGGCGGTCGCCCACATGTCGGCGTTGACCTCCGCGTCCTCGTCGTCGAACCACGGCATCGCGAGGTCGTGCGTGCCGCCGAACGTGTCGCACAGGTAGCCGGCCTGGACGCTCGCCACGTGCTTGAGCAGCCCCAGGACGTTCGTCCCCGTGCGCGTCATCGGGCGGCGGACGTCGTACTCGCCCAGCCCCTCCGCCTTGGCCAGCAGGGACGCGCGCTCGCGCGCGAGGTACCGCAGCAGCGTCGCCTTCGGGTCCTCGGGTGCCGTCGTCGGGGTGCTCATGTCCCGGACGCTACCCCCCGGGTCCGTCACGCCGGTGCCAGACTCGGCCCATGGCGACCCTCCACGACGAGATCACCGCGAGGCTCGCGGCGTTCGCCCTCGCCCAGCCCGTCTTCTTCGTCGGGACGGCGCCGCTGGCCGGCGACGGGCACGTCAACGTCTCGCCGAAGGGCATGGCCGGCACGTTCGTCGTGCTCGACCCGCACCGCGTCGCCTACCTCGACTACACGGGCTCGGGTGCCGAGACGGTCGCGCACCTGCGCGAGAACGGGCGCGTGGTGCTGATGTTCTGCGCGTTCGACGGTCCCCCGAACATCGTCCGGTTCCACGGGACGGGCCGGTACGTCGAGGCGGGGACGCCGGAGTTCGACGCGCTGCGCCCGGAGTTCGCGAAGGAGGAGACCGCGGGCCAGCGGGGCGTCGTCGTCGTGGACGTCACGCGCGTGTCCGACTCGTGCGGCTTCTCCGTCCCCCGCATGGAGCTCGTCGAGGACCGCGACCTGCTCGACCGCTGGGCCGCGCGCAAGACGCCGGAGCAGCTCGACGACTACCGCCGGCTCAAGAACGCGCGCAGCGTCGACGCGCTGCCGGCGCTCGACGACGTCGCGCCCACCCCGCCCGGTTAGCCGTCGCGCGTGGCGTCGAGGAACGCGGCCCCGCGCGGCGAGAGGCGGTACCCGACGTCGAGGCTCTCGGTGAGCCCGAGCTCCTTGAGCCGGCGCACCCGCACCTTGAACGGGTCGCGCTCCATGCCGACCCCCGCGGCGAGCTCGCGCGCCACGACGCCCGGGTGCGTCGCGACGAGCTCGAGGTACGCGCGCGTCCACGGCTCGGGCGCGGCGCGGTCCATGCGGGCGAGCCGGGCGCAGATCGCCTCGACCGCCGCGTCGTCGAGGTCCGCGTCCGCCCGCAGGGCCACGCGCGGGTCCGCGCCCGCGAACCGCAGGCCGACGCGGTAGAGGTCGCCCTCGCGCGCCGCGCCGCGCGCGAGGAGCCGCTCGGGCGACGCGGCCCCGGCGAGGCGCGCGTCGTCGTCGGACACGAGCGGCGCACCGTCCGGGCCGAGCGGCACGCGCTCGACCGACGTCACCTCGACGACGCCGACCCGCGTGCGCTGCCGCGTCCCGACGCGCACGCGGGGCACCGTCCAGCGCCGGAACGCGAGCGTCACCGTCCCGTCCTGGATGCCCCGCAGCGTCCGCGCGTCGAGCAGCACCCCTCCACGATCCCAGGACCGCGGCGCGCGGCAAGCGCGCGACCACGGCTCGACCTCGGCCGACCACGCTCCACCTCGGCCGACCGGGGCTCTACCTCGCACGACCGAGGTTCCACCTCGGGCGACCGGGGTGCTTCCTCGGGCGGGCGACCCGGGCCCTGTCAGGCGAGCTCGGGGCGGCGAGCGACGGTGAGCACGTGCGTGTCGGGCCAGTCGACGCGCTCCCCGGTCGCGGCGTCGTGCAGCGCGGCGACGGGCGCGAACGCGTGCTCGACGAGCCAGTCGTTGCGCCACGCGCCGCTGCCCGGCTCGAGCACGAACCCCGCGTCCTCCAGGAGGGACGCCCACCCGGGCCCCGAGAGGTCGCAGAACCGCTCGTGCGCCTCGGACAGCCAGTTGTCCACGTAGTCCTTGCGCGTGAGGAACTCCATCGCCTCGCGCAGCGTGAGCCGCCAGCGCCCCGGCCCGGTCCGCTCGGGCGCGAACGCGGCGCCCGACGAGCGCGGGAAGTCGTGCGCGAACTGGGCGAGCCGCGCGTCGGTCGACAGCCCGCCGACGTACGAGGCGACGTCCTCGCGCGCCAGGTCGTCGAGGTCCGTCCGGGCGCCGAGCGGGCCGTCGCCGGCGGCCGGGGCGCCGTCGTCGGTGCGCAGCGTGAGCACGACGGCGCGGTCCGGCTCCGCGGGCCCGCAGACGTCCGCGTTGACCCACACACCGCCGGGGCGCGTGTGCGCGCGGACGCGGCGCGCGAACGTCTCGACGTCGGCCACGCCGTCCCCGTACGAGCTCACCTCGTGGGTCAGCGCGACGGTCAGCGTCGTGTCGACCGACGCGTCCGGCATGACGGAGCGCGCGAGGATGTTGGCCTGGACGAACCACACGTTGGGGTTCGCGAACACGCCCTGCGCCTTCTTGTGCTCCGCCTCGGCGACGAGGTGGCGCGCGACGTCGACGCCGAACAGGTCGGACTCGTGCAGGCGCGGCTCGCGCGCGGCGTGCTCGAGCAGCCCGCCCGTCGCGCACCCGATGTCGACGACCCGCCCCGGCCGCACGTGCGGCGCGACCTGCGCCCACTTGCGCGCCGACGCCTCCTCGAACGCCGCGGCGTACGTGCGGTAGTCGCGCGTCGTCGTGAGGTCGCCGTCGCCCGAGACGACCGGGTCGGCGAAGATCTCGCGCACGTGCCCGACGAGGCCGTAGCGCGCGTAGAAGCCCGGGACCGCGGGGTGCGCGAGGTCCTGCCACCGCTCGTCGCGCGCGGCGAGCAGCTCGACGACGTCCCACGGCCGCGCGACGACCTCGCCGTCGGCGCCGGGCCCGCCAGGTCCGTCGCCGTCGAGCTCGACGCCCGCGACGCGGAACCCCAGCCCGCGGTACGCGTCGATCACCGCGGGCGTGGAGCACGCGACGACCGTGTCCTCGGGCGTCGGCTCCGCGCCGGTCGCCGTCGCGACGCTCGTGAGGACGAGGGCCGCGAACCGGGGGTGCGGCGCGACGTCGGGCACGGGCACGACGACGCTCGGCAGCCCCTCGCGCACCGCGACGTTCTCCACGAGCGCCTCGCGCCGGTTCCCCGGCAGGGGGTTGCGGCGCGTGCCCGAGTGGTTCGCCGACGTGACGACCCACACGACCTCCACGTCGGGCGCGCACCGCACCCGGCGCCCGTCGAGGTCGCGGACGAGGCCCGCGCGCAGCGCCCGCAGGTAGTCGACCTGGTACCGGGTGACGAGGTGGTGGCGGCCGGGGAAGAGGACGCGACGGACGGGCGCGGCGGTTCGGTGCACGCGCCCACGGTGCGGCGCGACGGGCGTCCCGCGCAACCGCGTCCCGACCCCCGGCCGCCCCCGCGCGGCCCGCCGGTCCCGCGATGCGCCGCGCACCGGATCTGTGGGACGGTTGTCGCGATGTTCTGGATCAGCGCAGGGGCGGTGCTCGTCGTGTCCGGCCTCGCGATCACCGCGGTGGCCGTCCGCGCCACGCCCCGCGGTCGGTCCACCGGCGCGAACGGGCTCGCGATCGGCGTGGGGGCCGGGCTGCTGCTCTGGGGCGTGGTCGTGCTCGTCCTCGCGCTCGTCCTGCGCGGCTGACGGTCAGGCGACCCGCACGTCCTCGCGCGCATCGACGAGGTCCGCGCCCGAGACCGCGCCCGAGAGACCGCGCCGCCCGCGCGTGAACGGGACCGCGAGGAACGACGCCGCGGCGACCAGGAGGGCGAGCGGCCCCGCGACCGCGGACGCGACGTCGAGCGCCGCGGGGACGTCGGCCGGGAGCTCGGCGACGACCCCGAGCGCGGCCCACAGGCCCAGGCCCGCGGACGAGCGGGCGACCCGCCGGCCGAGCGACCCGCGCCGCCCCGACCACCGCGGCTCGAGCCACACCGTGCGCTGGCCCCACGACGCGCCGCTGCCGAGCAGCACCGGGACGACGACGACCACGACGAACGGCACCACCGACCCGAGCACCCACTGCACCCCGTCGGGCCCGTCGGGCAGGGGCCGGCCCGCCACGAGGAGGGCGCTGCGGTACAGGACCTGGAGCACCGCGCCCGCAACGGTCAGGACCGCGACGTCGAGCAGCATCCCGAGCCAGCGGCGCGCGAGCGTGACCGGCCGGACCTCGTCGCGCCGGGCCGCGAGGTCCGCGGCGCGCGGCATCCACCGCAGCACCAGGGGCGCCGCGAGCGCCCCGAGGAGAGCGCCGAGCGTGTTGGTGAGGACGTCGTCGACGTCGGCCACGCGGTAGGGGCACGGCACGAGGCCGACAATCCCCGTGTACTGCGTGGTCTCGACGAGCAGGGACACGGCGAGGCCGGAGAGCGTGGCCGTGAGCACGCTCCGCCCGAGGTAGCGGCGCACGAGCACGCCCCACGGCACGAAGAGCACGACGTTGAGCACGACCTGGAGCACGGCCGCGCTGCGCAGCGTCGCGCCGAGACCGAGCCCCGCGGTGTCGCGACGGATGTCGTCGAGCGAGTGCAGGGGCACGAGCTCGGCGCCCGCGACGCCGTGCGCGGCGCACCACGCGGCGAGGTCGCCGCTCGGCAGCGGCAGGAGCGTGTACGCGACGAGCGCGACCCCGTAGACGCTCACGACGGCCGCGCCGAGCAGCCGCCGGGCGTCGGGACGCCCGTAGCGACGCGACTGCCACGCGAGCACGGGCACGAGGAAGAGCGCGAAGAGCAGCACCCCGCCGACGACGCCCACGTACGCGGGCCAGGTCCACCGATCGATCACGCCGACCAGTGTGACCGGCGGTCGCGCGCGGCGCCCCGTGCTCGGCGCGCCGCGCGCCGTGATCCGTGCCACGGTGGACGAGAACCCGCGGACCGCCCGACGGAGGGGCCCGACGATGGACGTGCTCGCCGCGCACGGCGACGCGATCGGCGCGTTCGACGCGCGCGTGCGCCCCCTCGCCGACGACGACTGGTCCCGGCCCACCCCGGACGGCGACTGGACCGTGCGCGACCTCGTGAACCACGTGACGGCCGAGCAGCTCTGGGCGCCCGAGCTCCTCGCGGGGCGGCGCGTCGAGGACGTCGGCGGCGTCCTCGACGGCGACGTGCTGGGCGACGACCCCGTCGACCGGTGGGTCGACGCGTCGGTGCAGGCGCGCGAGGCGTTCCTCGAGCACGACGCGCTTGACCGGGTCGTGCACCTGGCGGCCGGGGACGCGTCGGCCGCGGACTACTGCGCGCAGCTCACGTCCGACCTCGTCGTGCACACGTGGGACCTCGCCCGCGCGACCGGGGCGGACGAGTCGCTCGACCCGGCGCTCGTCGCGTGGGCCCTGCACCATGCCGAGACGCGCTCGACGCTGCTCGGCCCGGGCCTGCTGCTGAGCGGCCCGCTCGACGACGACGCCGACGACCTCACGCGCCTGCTCGCCCTCACCGGCCGCCGACGCTGACGGGTCGGCACGAGGGGTCGGTACGGGCGGGTCGGCCGCGGGCCGGTCAGGAGCCGGAGGTCTGCGTGCCGCACAGCTCGCGGTACTCGGTGAGCCCCTCGTGCGCGGACGCGATGTCGAGGTCGACCGACTCCGTCCCGGCGTCGAGGTTCTCCTGGAGCTGCAGGAACGGCTCGCGCACCTTGGTGATCGCCGCGGTGAACTCCTCGGGCGCCTTGACGTAGAGCGAGCCGAGCTGGGTCCCGACCGCGGTCATGGTCCCGACGGTGTCGGTGTCCGCACCCTCGCTGATCCCCACGAGCGCGGCCACGACTCGTCGCTCGAGCGGCTCGTCGCCCTCGACGTACATCGCGGCGCACGCCTCCTCGGCGGTGAGCGTGTCGTCGCCGTCCGACGCGGCGCCGTCGGTGGCGCCGTCGGTGGCGCCGTCGGTGGCCTCGTCCGTCGCCGCGTCGGTGGCGCTCGTCGTGCTGCCCGAGGGCTCCGGGTCGGCCCCGTCCGTCCCGTCGCCGCCCGAGCACGCGCCGAGCAGGAGGAGGGAGAGGAGGCCTGCGGTCACGGCGGCGGCGGGTCTCGTCGCGCGCGCACGCCGGGACGGCGAGAGGTGGGCGGTCATGGGCAGCATGAAACCATCCCGACCTGGGAGGGCTCCACACCGGCTGCACGGACGCCCCCGCGCGACGACACTGTGGGCGTGAGCCCCGACGACCGCCCGCGCCTCCTCGTCCCGCTCGCCGACCGCTCCGGGCGGCCGGCCGTCGTGGCGCACCGCGGCAGCTCGTCGGTCGCCCCGCAGAACACGCTCGCCGCGTTCGAGGCGGCATGGCGGGCCGGGGCCGACGCGGTCGAGCTCGACGTGCACCTCACCGCGGACCGGCGCGTCGTGGTGCTGCACGACGAGCGCGTGGACGCGACGACGGACGGCACGGGCGCCGTCGCGGACCTCCCGCTCGACGCGGTGCGCTCCCTCGACGCCGGGTCGTGGTTCTCGCCCGCCTTCGCGGGCCAGCGGGTCCCGACGTTCGAGGAGGTCCTCGGCCTGCTCGCGACGCGGCCGGGCACCGACCTGCTCGTCGAGCTCAAGGGCGTGTGGTCCCCCGACGACGCACGCCTCGTGACGAAGGAGGTGGACGCCGCGGGGATGGCGGGTCGCGTCGTCGTGCAGTCGTTCTGGCCGCCGACCGTGGCCGCGCTGCGCGACGCCGCGCCCCACCTGGCGCGCGGCCTGCTCCTCGCGCTGCGCCCGGACAGCACCGACGAGCTCCTGGAGGTGTGCGCCGGCCTCGGCGTCGCGGCGTGCAACCCCGAGCGCGACCTGCTCGGGCGCGAGCCCGGCCTCGTCGAGGTGCTGCACGGCGCCGGGCTCGCCGTCCACGTGTGGACGGCCGACGACGCGTGGTCCGACCTGCTCGACCTCGGCGTCGACGGCATCGTCACGAACCGCCCCGACCGGCTCGCGGGCTGGCTCGACGCACGGTCCGTCGGGCGGCCTCGCGGACGGTCCGGCCCGGGGCCGCGGACGGCGGGCACCCCTCTCGCCGGGTGAGGGCGCGCCGCGCACCCTAGCCTCGACGGATGAGCGCGACGCCCCCCGCCCCGCAGCCCGAGGAGCGCACGCCCACGGTGTGCGTCCTCGCCCTCACGCCGCTGCTCACGATCGAGATCGAGCCCTCGGGACCGCACGAGACGTCGCCCGAGGTGCACGTGCACCCCGGCGGCCAGGGCCTGTGGCTCGGGCGCATGGCGTACTCGCTCGGGGCGCGCGTCGTCGTGTGCGGGCCGTTCGGCGGCGAGACGGGCTCGGTCGCCGCGCACCTCGCGCGCGTCGAGAACCTCGAGCTGCGCACGACCACGTCGGGCGGCAACGGCGCGTACGTGCACGACCGCCGCAGCGGCGAGCGCACCGAGGTCGTGACGATGGACCCCTACCCCCTCAACCGGCACGAGGTCGACGACCTGTACGGCACGGTCCTCGTGAGCGCGCTCGACGCCGCGGTGACGATCCTCACCGGATCGGAGACGGCGGTGGGCGTGCCCGCGTCGTTCTTCGGGCGGCTCGCGCGCGACCTGCACGCGTCGGACCGGCGGGTCGTCGCCGACCTCTCCGGCGACCAGGCCCGGGCCCTCGCCGGCGTGCCGGGGGTCGTGCTGAAGATCAGCCACGAGGAGATGGTCGACGGCGGCTTCGCGCCGGACGACTCCGAGACGGCGCTGCTCGCCTCGGCGCGCGAGATGGTCGACGCCGGGACGCGCGCCGTCGTCGTCTCGCGCGCGCACGACCCGTCGCTCCTCGTCACGCGCGAGCACACGTACCGCGTCCGGACGCCGCGCGTCACCACCGTGGACCACCGCGGCGCGGGCGACTCGATGACCGCGGGCATCGCGGTCGGGCTCGGGCGCGGCCTCGGGCTGCCCGACGCCGTCCGGCTCGGCGCCGCCGCGGGCGCGCTCAACGTCACGCGCCGCGGCCTGGGCACGGGCCGCCGCGACCAGATCGAGCGCTTCGCGCGCCGCGTGAGCGTGCGGGAGACCACCTGACCTTCCGCGCACGCGGGGCCGACCCGCCGGCCGGCACCACACCGAACGCACAGCCACAGCCACACCGACACCGACACCGACACCGACACCGACACCGACACCGACGACCCTGGAGGCCACCGTGCACGCGCTCGTGACCAACGACGACGGGATCGACTCCCCCGGCCTCGCCGTGCTCGCCGGCGCCGCGCTCGACGCGGGCTACGACGTCACGGTCGCCGCCCCGGCGCGCGAGTCCTCCGGGGCGAGCGCGTCGCTCCTCGGCGCCGAGCACGACGGACGGCTCGTCGTCGAGGCGCGCGACGCCCCGGGCCTGCCCGACGGCGTGACGTCGCTCGCCGTGCGGGCCGCCCCCGCGCTCATCGCGTTCGTCGCGGCGTACGGCGGCTTCGGCCCCAAGCCCGACCTCGTCCTGTCCGGCGTCAACAAGGGCGCGAACACCGGGCACGCGATCCTCCACTCGGGCACGGTCGGCGCGGCGCTGTCGGCCCGGACGCACGGCATCGCGGCCGTCGCGGTGTCGATCGACGCCGCCGAGCCGCGGCACTGGGAGACGGCCCGGCTCGTCACGGACCACGTCGTCGGCTGGGTCGGCCGCACGCCGCTCGACGGGCGCACGCTCAACGTCAACGTGCCCGACGTCGCGCCCGCCGACCTGCGCGGCCTGCGCCAGGCGCCGCTCGCGTCGTTCGGCCTCGTCCAGGCCCGCATCCACGAGGACGAGGACCGCCACCTCATGCTCCAGTACTCCGGCACCGAGCGGCACACGGAGCCCGACTCCGACACGGGCCTGCTCACGCGCGGCTGGGCGACGGCGACGCTCCTCGTCGCGCCGTTCGCCGACGCGAGCGTCGAGGTCCCCGGCCTGGGCTGAGGCGCGCGACCGACGTGCGCCACCGCGCGTCAGTCGCGCGGTCGGTGGTGGTGGTCCCCCTCCTCCTCGGGCCGGTCGGCCGGCTCGTCGTCCTCGACGCGCGCGTGCTCGGCCGTGCGCTCGCGCTCGTCGATGACGTCCTGGCCCGGCCCGGAGAACGCCCGCGAGCGCTGCTCGCCCTCGGCGCTCCCGCTGAAGAACGCGGACTCCGCCGCCTCCGGCGCGCCGTCGCCGACGACGGGCAGGACCCTGGTCGCCCCGGCCGGCGTCGTGGGTCCCGCCCCGGGGACGACGCCCACGAGGCGCGTCGGGTCGTCGCTCGGCCGGGCCCCTGCGCCGCCCGCGCGCCGGATCGTGCCGAGCACGACGGGCGCGTCGGCGCGCCGGGCGCCGCGGTCCGGGGGCAGCCGCGGCGGGCGGGCCGGCGACACGGGCGGCTCGTCGTCGGCCCGGTCGCCCTCGACGTCGGCCTGGTCCTCGGGCGGCCCGGCGACGTCGTCGGGCGCGGCGGGCAGCCCGTCCTCGGGCGCGCGGTCCGCCGCCCCCTCGAACCGCGTGCGCGGCAGGCCCTGCGGCGCCTCGCGCTGGAGCCAGTCCACGAGGCCCTCGCGGACGAAGCAGCGCAGGTCGAACAGCGTGGGGGCGTCGTGCGCGCTGACGAGCGCGCGCACGCGCACGAGGCCGCCCACGGCGTCGGTCACCTGGAGGATGCCGACGCGCTCGTCCCACAGGTCGGTGAGGCCGAGGAGGCGCTTGAGCTCCGCGCGCATGGGCCCGACCGGCACCTCGAAGTCGAGGTCGAGCTCGACCGTCCCGAGCAGGTCGGCGGCGCGCCGCGTCCAGTTCTGGAACGGCGTCGTCGTGAAGTACGTGGACGGCAGGATGAGGCGCCGGTCGTCCCACAGGTGCACCACGACGTACGTCATGGTGATCTCCTCGATGCGCCCCCACTCGCCCTCGAGCACCACGACGTCGTCCACGCGGATCGCGTCGGTGAACGCGATCTGCATGCCCGCGAACACATTCGCGAGCGACGTCTGGGCCGCGAGGCCCGCGACGATCGAGATGACGCCCGCGGACGCGAGCAGGCTCGCCCCGGCAGCGCGCGCCTCGGGGAACGTGAGGAGCACGGCCGCGATAGCGCACACGACGATGAGCGCCACGGTCAGGCGCCGCACCACGGTGATCTGCGTGCGCACGCGGCGCGCGTGCCGGTTGTCGGCGGTGTCCATGCGGTACCGCTGGAGCGCGGAGTCCTCGAGCACGAACGCGACCGCGCCCACCCACCACGCGCCGACGCCGATGAGCGCGATGAGCAGCAGGTGCTCGACGACGGGCAGCCACGTCGTCGACGCGTCCGTCGTGAGCCGGACCGCGATCCACACGGCGAGGACCATGAGCACGGCACGGTCGGGGCGGCGCAGCCGTCGCGACAGGTCGCGCGCGAGGTCGCTGCGCCGGCCGATCCGCCGGACCACCGCCGACAGCACCGTGCCGAGCAGGAACGCGACCACGATCCCGGCGGCCGCGGCACCCAGGGTCACGAGGATGTCGGTGGCGTTCTCGATCTCCGGTTCCATCCCACCAACCTAGGACGGCGGCCGAGGTCCCACCCGAGGGGGCGGACGGCGAGCGCCGCGGTCAGCGCGCGAGCCAGGGCCCGAGGAGGCGGGTCACGCGCGGCAGCACGAGGTACGTCATGACCGGCGTGAGCACGAGCGTCGTGACGAGCACGCGCGCGAGCACCGCGACGTCGTCCCAGCCGGGCACGAGGGCGCCGACGAGGAGCGTGAAGGCGAGGTTGACGGGGAAGAACCCGAGCCAGATGCTCACCGACTGCTTCCACCGCGGCGGTGCGACGGGGGCGACGGCCGCCGCGGCGCCCGCGTCGAACCAGCCCTCGATCCCCGTCCGCCGCTCGACGCGGCGCTCCTCGACGAGCCCGTGGCCCTGCGCGAGCCAGCGGAGCCGGTCGTCCGAGCCCTCCCAGGCGTCGAGTGTCGCGGCGTCGGCGAAGCGGTAGAGCATGTGCCAGTCGTGCGACCCGTCGGACGAGCGCACCCAGCCCGAGCCGAGGAACCCCGGGTAGCGGTTCGCGAGGTTCACGCCGGCCTGGACCCAGCGGGTCACGGCGGGGACGTTCTCGGGGTCGACGCGGCGGTGGATCGCGACGGTGACGGGCTGCGGCCGTCGGCCCGCGGCGGGGTCGCCGCCGTCGGGCCCGACGGCGCGGGAGACGTGGTCGGTCATGCGACGAGTGAACGGTCGTCGTGTTGCGCCGACGTGAACCGCGCACGGCGTGGGACGGATCGTCCCGAGGGCCGGTCACCCGGGTCGTCGTCGCGCCGGGACGGGCCCCGGGGGACGGCGCGCGCCGGGGCGGCCCCGGGCCTACCGTGGGGCGCATGATCTCGTGGGATCTCGCGCTCGCCCTGCGCGACGCCGGGCTGCGGTGGAGTCCCACCTCCGGCGACCGGTTCCGCCTGCTCGCGACCGGCCCGGGCGGCGACGTCTACACGGTGAGCGACATGACGATCGAGCCCCACGAGTACGACACGGGCGTGATCCTCGGCTTCAACGGGACGACGGAGTGGGCGCTCGACTCGGTCGCGCTCGAGGACGCGCTGTGGCACCCGCTCGAGAGCCAGCTCCGCGACCTCCTCGGCGGTACGTTCCGGCGGCTCGAGCGCACCGGCGACGGGTACGAGGTGTCGACCGTGGTCCTCGACGCCGCGGCGACCTGGACGGGCGCCGAGCCCGCCGACGCGTACGCGCGGGCGCTCCTCGCGCTCGTCGCCGCGAGCGCCGAGGACGAGCCCTGACCGGGCGCCGCGCGCGCCGCCGGCTCCCCGACGTGCGCAAGGCGCCCGCGACGGTGCGGCGCGTGCTGCGGGCCCTGGGCGGCGACCCGCCCCCGCCCGAGCCGCCCGCGCCGCCGGAGGTCCCGACGGACCTCGTGCCCCTCCTGCGCGACCTGGGCCGGGAGCTGCTGGACTCGGGCCGCTCCGTGTCCGACGTCGCGGAGGCGCTCGAGGCGGTGGCACGGCGCGCGGGCGCCACGACGGTCGGGACGCTCGTGCTGCCCACCGGGGTCCTCGTCCGGGTGAGCACGGCCGGCGGGGTCGTGACCGACGTCGCCGCCGCCACGGGCAGCGGCCTCACCCTCGACCAGATCGGCGCGATCTCGACCCTCGTGCGGCGGCTGCGCACGACGGACGTCCCGCTCGCCGAGGCGCGCGAGGAGCTGCGCGCGATCCGCGCGCGCCCGCCGCGCTTCGGGCCGTTCGTGACGATCCTGGGGCACGGGCTGCTCACGGTCGGCTTCGGTCTCGTGCTCAACCCGTCCGCGCACCTGCTGCCGGTCTACCTCGCGCTCGGGATGGTGGTCGGTGCGCTGCGCTGGCTGGGGTCGCGCTGGCCGACGCTCGGCACCGCGCTCCCCGTCGTCGCCGCGTTCCTCGTCACCGTGCTCGCGATCGAGGTCGTGGAGCCGTGGCTCGGCGACGAGCCGCTGAGCGTCCTCGTGCCCCCGCTCGTGTCGTTCCTGCCGGGCGCCGTGCTCACGGTCGCGGCGATCGAGCTCACGGGCAACCAGATCGTCGCGGGCGCGAGCCGCCTCGTCTACGGCGTGGCCCAGCTCCTGCTCCTCGTGTTCGGCGTCGTCGCGGGCGCCGCGGTCGCGGGGCACCTGGGCGCCGCGACCGCGCAGCCGACGCTCGGCTGGTGGGCACCGTGGCTCGGCGTGCTCGTCGTGGGCGTCGGGCAGATGTTCTTCGCGTCCACGCCGCGCGGGTCGCTCCCGTGGGTGTGGCTCGTGCTCCTCGGCGCGTACGCCGCGCAGCTCCTCGGGGCCCTCGCCGCCGAGCCGCTCGCGGGGTTCGTCGGCGCGCTCGCGGTGCCGCCGCTCGCCGCGCTCGTCGAGCGCACGCGCCGCGGGCCGCCGGCCGTCGTGACGACGCTGCCCGCCTTCTGGCTCCTCGTCCCGGGCGCGCTCAGCCTGCTGGGCCTCTCCGACCTCGTGAGCGGCGGCGAGGACGCCGCCCAGGAGCTCGCGAACGCGGCGATCGCCGTCTTCGGGATCGCCCTCGGCACGCTCGTCGGGAACGCCGTGACCCGGGACGCGAGTCGGGTGACACGTACCCTCTTCACATCCTGAGCACGAGGTCGTCACGTCATTCGCGAGGCACCCTCGCGGAATGCCGCGGCTCCGGACACATGTCTAGTTGACGATTGAACGGTCGGCAGAACCAGGGGACCGCCACGCGGCCCGACACGCCGACATCGTGGTGCGAGGCCGTGCGGCCCGCCCGCCACGACACGCACGCCGTCGTGGCCACCGCGCGCCGTCTCGCGTGACCGTCCCCCGCCCCGGGGACGGTCCGGCGCCGCCCTGGCCACGGCCCGACGATCGGACCTCTGGTTTTGACTGCACAGCACCACACCGCCCGCGGGACCCGCCGGCCGACCACCGGCGAGGACCGCTAGATGGGCCGGCACTCCGCACCGCGCTCCTCCCTGCGCTCGACCCTCGGCACGACCGCCCGCCAGCACGCGCAGGCGCTCGGCCGCACGCGCCGCACCGCCGTGGGCACCAGCGCCGCCCTCGCGGCCGTCGCCCTGACCGCCGGGACCGCCACCGCGAGCCTGCTCGCGCCGAGCGGCTCGTCGCCCGTCTCGGCGTCGACGACCCCGACGCCCGCCCCGGCGACCACGACCGGCAGCGTCGGCACGGTCGCCCCGACGACGCTCTCCGCGCCCGTCACCGTCGCCGACCCCGAGACCCTCGACGCCGCGAGCGACGTGCTCGTGCGCGCCGAGTACCTGACCCGCGAGCAGGGCGACACCCTCTCGAAGGAGCACGCCGCCGAGATCGAGAAGGCGCGCGCTCGGCTCTCCCAGGCCGTCTCCGCGACCCAGGACCCGGCCGGGACGCTCGCGTCCGTCGCGCCCGCGACGGACGACGCCGCGCAGGACGACACCGCGACGGACGACGCCGCGCAGGACGAGACGGTCGCGGCCGAGGGCGTCACGGGGCGCGACGACGAGCGCGCGAGCCGCAGCTCCGAGCGCACGCGCCTCGAGGAGCTCGCGGCCCCGCTCTCGGGCGCACCCACCCTCGCGCCGCCCGTCACCGCGTCCGTCGACCCGGAGACCTCCGGGGACGACGCGGCGACGGACGAGCCCGCGCAGGACGCGGGCACGGCCGACGAGAAGGCCGGGACCACGGACGCGACGTCCGAGAAGGACGCGAAGGCCGAGAAGGACGCGAAGGCCGAGAAGGACGCGAAGGCCGAGAAGGACGCGAAGGCCGAGAAGGGCACGAAGGACGCCCCGGCCGAGACGACCGAGAAGGCCGCGGACGAGGACGCCGCCGAGGCGGCGCCGACGAGCGAGGAGGAGATCAGCACCCTCACCGCCGAGCTCCGCACGCTGCTCGACGCGTCGGAGGCGGGCGTGTCGATCGAGGTCGTCCCGGGCCCGCCGTCCGCCGAGGAGGTCGCGGCCCAGCTCGACGAGTGGGCGCAGACGACCGAGGGCTACGGCAACGGGCAGATCCCCGACTCCGTGCTCTGCGAGCTCGCGTTCGCCCCGGGGCAGATGCTGCGCTGCGACGCGGCGCACCAGATCGAGGCGCTCAACGAGAAGTACCGCGAGGCGTTCGGCTCCGACATCTCGGTGACCGACTCCTACCGGTCCTACGGCTCGCAGGTCTCGGTCAAGGCGTCGCGCGGCTACTTCGCGGCGGTGCCCGGCACGTCGAACCACGGGTGGGGCCTCGCGCTCGACCTCGGCGGCGGCCTGCAGAGCTACGGGACGGCGCAGTACGAGTGGATGCGCGCGAACGCGCCCGACTTCGGGTGGGACAACCCCGAGTGGGCGCGCGCCGGCGGCTCGAAGAACGAGCCGTGGCACTGGGAGTTCGGCGACCTGTCCTGACCGACGGCGCCGCCCGACGCCCCGCGACCGGTCCGGTCGCGGGGCGTCGTCGTCCCCGGGGTCGGGCTACGACCCCAGGGCCGCGGCGATGAGCAGCATCGTCACGAGGAAGCCGGTGACGAGGTTGAGCCACAGGAACGTGCGCCAGCCCGCGTTGGCACGCTCGCAGTCCGCGTCGCGCACGTCCCGGAAGCGCAGCGCGTTGACCGCGTAGGGCAGGGGCAGGAGCGCCGCGAGCGCGCCCGGCCACGGCAGCACGGCGAGGACCGCCGCCGCCGCGACGTACGCGACCCCCGAGCCGAGCACCGTCGCGCGGGCGCCGACGACCGTCGCGACCGAGCCGATGCCCGCCTGGCGGTCCGCCTGCACGTCCTGCACCGCGCCGAACGCGTGCGAGGCGGCGCCCCACAGGAAGAACCCGACGAGCACGGGCCACACGGACCGCGACGCGAGGTCGGCGTCGACGAGCACGAGCGCGTACAGCAGCGGCCCGACGAAGTGCATCGACGACGTGACCGAGTCGAGGAACGGCCGCTCCTTGAACCGCAGGCCCGGGGCGGAGTAGGCCACGACGAGGAAGACGACGAGCGCGAGCACGAGCCCCGCCGCGACGTCGCCCAGCGCGAGCAGCCACACGAGCAGCGGCACGTTCGTCACGAGGCACGCCCACAGGATGCGGCGGTGGGTCGCGCGCGCCGTGGCCGGGTCCGCGAGCGCCCCCTCGATCCCGCCCTTGCGCGGGTTGCGCAGGTCGCTCTCGTAGTCGAAGACGTCGTTCACGCCGTACATGAGCAGGTTGTACGGCACGAGGAAGTACAGCGTCCCCACGACGAGCGCGACGTCGACGCGTCCGCCCGTCGCGACGAGGTAGCCGGCCGCGAAGGGGTACGCGGTGTTGACCCAGGAGAACGGGCGGGACGCCGCGAGGACCTCCCTCACCCCGCCTCCCCCGGCGTCCGGTCGTCCGACCGGCCCGCGTCGGTACGGTCGCGACGGGACCGGCGCCCGAGCACGGTCCAGAGCACCGGCATGCCGAGCGCGGCCGCGATCGCGTAGGCGAAGTCCTCGAGCGGCGCGCCCCACAGGTACACGCCGAGGATCTTCTCGGGGTCGTAGACGTAGAGGTCGGCGGCGATCATCAGCGTGTCGAACACGAGCGTGAGCACGCACAGGACGAGCACGGTGAGCGCGAGCGGACCCGGGCGCAGGCGCCGCAGCACGCGCCACGACACCGCCACGAGGACGACGAGCACGAGGACGTTGAGCACGATGTTCGTCACGCGCCGTCCTCCCCGCCGCGCGCGGCCGGGACGTCGTGCCCCGCACGACGCCGCACCACGACCTCCAGCAGCCGCCACACGACGAGCGCGACGTAGCACAGCAGCGTGAGGAAGAAGACCTCCTCGACCGGCAGGTCCGGGGCGAGCAGGATCCCGGTCATCCACGGGCTCTCGCCGCGCGCGAAGATGCCGAGCAGGAGGCCCGCCACGTCCCACAGGAGGAACCCGACGACGCCGAGCCCCACGGTGAGCGCGGCGCGCCGCGCGTCGTGCCAGAACGCGAGCCGGAAGCGGCGGTCGATCACGGCCATGCCGCCGAGGGACACGGCGAGGGCCCCGAGGTAGGCCAGCCCGGTCACGCTCACCGGCGCACCCCGACGGGCACGCCGAGCCGCTCGGGACGACGGCTCGCCGCGAGGAAGCCGGGGCGCAGCGGCGCGGGGAGCGGGCGCGCGGACGTCTCGCCGAGCAGCCGCTTGGCGACGAGCTCGGCGCTGATCAGGCACATCGGCAGTCCCACCCCCGGGATGGTGCCACCCCCGGCGTGGTAGAGCCCGTCGACGCGCGGGGACGCGATCCCCGGCCGCCACAGCGCGGACTGCCGCAGGGTGTGCTCCATGCCGAGCGCCCCGCCCCGCCACGCCGAGAGCTCGGTCGCGAAGTGCGCCGGCCCGAGCACGCGCCGCGTGACGACGCGCCCGGGCAGGTCCTCGATCCCGGCCCACTCCCCCACCTGGGCGAGGTAGCGGTCGGCGAGCCCCTCGAGCGCGCGCTGCGAGGGCGCGTCGGCGCCGAGCGCCGGGTCGGCCGGGAACGGCACGAGCACGAAGAGGTTCTCGTGCCCGGGCGGCGCCGAGGGCGCGGCCGACGTCGCGGAGTCCGTCGCCGACGTGCGCGACACGTAGAGCGACGCGGGCTCGGGCACGCGCAGCCCGCCGACGTCGCTGCCCGCGCCCTCGCCGAGGATCGCGTCGAAGTTCCGCGGCCAGTCGCGCGTGAAGAACAGGGAGTGGTGCGGCAGCTCGGGGAGCTCGCCGCGCACGCCCGCGAGCACGAGGAGCGACGAGACGCCCGGGCCGTGCGCGTCCCACCAGGCCTGCGGCCGCGTCGACCAGCGGGGGTCGAGCAGCCGCGTCTCGGTGTGGTGCAGGTCGGCCGCGCTCACGACGACGTCCGCCGCGACCACCTCGCCCGACGCGAGCCGCACGCCGGTGGCGCGCCCGCGGCGTCGGGCACCGGGCTCGACCTCGATCGCGGCGACCTCGCACCCCGTGCGGACGTCGACGCCCTCGGCCCGCGCGAGGCGCTCGACCGCCTCGATCACCGTGTACATCCCGCCGCGCGGGTAGGAGACGCCGTCGACGAGGTCGAGGTGGCTCATGAGCGAGTAGAGCGCCGGCGCGCGGTACGGCGAGGAGCCGAGGAACACGGCGTGGTACCCGAGCACCTGGCGCACGCGCTCGTCGTCGACGGTCGCCGCGACGTGGTCGGCGAGCGACCGCCCGAGCAGTCGCGCGAGGCGGGGCAGCCGGCGCAGCACGTCCGCGCCCAGCGCGCGGTCCGGGCGCTCGAACGTCGTGTAGAGGAAGTGCTCGAGCGCGAGCCGGTACGCCTCGGTCGCGTCCTCGGCGTACGCGCCGACGCGCTCGCCCGCGCCGGGCTCGAGCGCGTCGAGGGCGGCGAGCGTCGCGGCGCGGTCGCCCGTCACGGCGAGCGAGGTGGCCGGGCGGTCGTCCGGCTCGAAGAAGACCCGGTACGCGGGGTCGAGGCGCACGAGGTCGACGTGGTCCTCGACGCGCTCGCCGAGGAGCGCGAAGAAGTGCTCGAACACCTCGGGCATGAAGTACCAGGACGGCCCGGTGTCGAAGCGGAACCCGTCGAGCTCGAGCGTGCCCGCCCGGCCGCCGACCGCGTCGTGCCGCTCGAGGAGCGTCACGCGCGCGCCGCCGCGCGCGAGGAGCGCGGCGGTCGCGAGCCCGGCGATGCCGCCGCCGACGACCGCGACGCGCGGCGCCCTCACGCGACGACCCGCGACCGGGCGACGCCGCGCGCCCGCAGGCCCGGCACCCCGACGAGGAGCTGCGTGCTGGCCGCGCGCGCGGCGAGGGCGACCTTCACGGGGTCCGCCACGCGCACCCGGCTGCGCAGGATCTCCGCGGGCGGCGTCGCGCACAGGCGCACGAGCAGCCGGTCGTAGACCGCGAGGGTCGCGGCGACGGCGAGCCGAGCACGCACCGGCAGGCCGGGCAGGGCCGCGCGCGCGCTCGCGAGGTCGGCCTCGACCTCGGCGCAGAACGCCTCGACGTCGGCCCGTCGCAGCCGGTCCGGGACGACGCCCGGCAGGTACCGGCGGCCGAGCTCGGCGTAGTCGGTGCGCAGGTCGCGCAGGAAGTTGATCTTCTGGAACGCGGCGCCGAGGGCGCGCGCCCCGCGCACGAGGGTCGCGTCGGGGACGGTGAGGGGCTCGCCCGGACGGCGGTCGGCGTTGAGGAACACCGCGAGGCACATGAGCCCCACGACCTCGGCCGAGCCGTAGACGTACCGCTCGTAGCTCTCCCGGTCGTGCACGTGGACCGTGAGGTCCGTGCGCATCGACGCGAAGAACGGGTCGACCTCGTCGTGCCCGATCCCGCACCGGCGCGCGGTGCGCGCGAACGAGTGCACGACGAGGTTCGTCGACCAGCCCGTCGCCAGCGCGCGCGCGGTCTCGTCCTCGAGCCGGTCCAGGAGCTCGCCCGCGCCGGCGCCGCGCCGTGTGTCGACCACCTCGTCGGCGATGCGCACGAGCCCGTAGACCGCGTCGATGCCGTCGCGCGTCGCGCGGTCCAGGAGCCGCGCCCCGAGCCCGAAGGACGTCGAGTACGACGCGAGCACGATCCTGCTCGTGCGCGCCGCGGTCCGGTCGTACAGGTCCTGCTCGGCGCCCACGCCACCCACCCCGTCCGGTCGTCGAGGAACGCCGAGGATGCGTTCCTCAGCATGCTGAGGAACGCATCTTCGCACGGGACGGGCCGTTTCACACCTCGGCGGGCACCTCGATGCGCCGGGGACCGGCCTGCCAGGCCTCCCAGGCGGACGAGATGATCTCGTCGAGCCCGTTCGTCGCGTGCCAGCCGAGCACCTCGTTGATGCGGCGCGGGTCGCCGACGAGCTGCGGCGGGTCGCCCGCGCGGCGCGGCTCCACGTCGGCCGTGACGTCGAGCCCGCTCACGCGGCCGAGCCCGTCGATGACCTCGCGCACCGAGGAGCCCTCGCCCGTCCCGACGTTGAAGACGTCGAAGGGGCGCTCGTCGGCGTCGAGGTAGTCGAGCGACGCGAGGTGCGCCTGCGCGAGGTCGAGCACGTGGATGTAGTCGCGGATGCACGTGCCGTCGGGCGTCGGGTAGTCGTCGCCGAAGATCTTCGGGCGCTGGCCGCGCTCGAGGCGGTCCAGCACCATGGGGATGAGGTTGAGCACCGCGGGGTCGCCGAGGTCGCCCCAGCCCGCGCCCGCGACGTTGAAGTAGCGCAGCGCGACGAACCGCAGCCCCCACGCGCGGCCCGCGGCCCGGCCGAGCCACTCCCCGACGAGCTTGGTCTCGCCGTAGGGGTTGATGGGCTCGGCGTGCAGCTTCTCCTCGACGAGCGAGACCGACGGCATGCCGTACGTCGCGGCGGACGACGAGAACACGAGGCGGTCGACCCCGGCCGCCTCCATCGCGGTGACGAGGTTCGTGAACCCGCCGACGTTCTGCTGGTAGTACCAGGCGGGCTTCTCGACGGACTCGCCGACCTGCTTGCGGGCCGCGAAGTGGACGACGGCGCGCACGTCGTGCTCGACCAGCGCGCGCGTGAGCACGTCGACCGCCTCGGGCGCCGCGACGTCGAGCCGCACGAGCTCCGCGTCGCCGACGCGGTCGGCCTTCCCCGTGCTCAGGTCGTCGACCACGACGACCTTCTCGCCCTTCTCCTGCAGCAGCCGCACCACGTGCGCGCCGATGTACCCCGCCCCGCCGGTCACCAGAATCGTCATGCCGCCAGCCTATCCGCGCGCGTCCCGCGGGCCCCGGGCCGTCCGGACCCCGGCGCCGGGACCTCAGTGGTGCGCGGACGCCTCCGTGCCCCGCATGTCCGGGGGCTCGATCTGGAACGTGCAGTGGTCGACGTCGAAGTGTCCGCTGAGGCACGTCCTCAGCTGGCGCAGGACGTCGGTGCCCTCGCCGCGCGCCAGGCGCTCCGGCTCGACCTCGACGTGCGCGGACATCACCGGGACGCCCGACGTGATGGTCCAGGCGTGCAGGTCGTGCACGCCGACGACCCCGGGGACGCCCTCCATGTGCGCGCGCACGACCGCGAGGTCGACGCCGGGCGGGCTCGCCTCGAGCAGGACGTGCGCGACGTCGCGCAGGAGCAGCACGGCGCGCGGCAGGATCATGAGGCCGATCGCGACGGACGCGATGCCGTCGGCCCGGGGGAACCCCGCCGCGACCGCGACGCCGGCGGCGACGACCGCGACCGACCCGAGGAGGTCGCCGAGCACCTCGAGGTACGCGCCGCGCACGTTGAGGCTCTCGGCCTGCCCCGCGGACAGCAGGCGCAGGCCCACGGCGTTCGCCGCGAGGCCCACGAGCGCGACGACGATCATCACGCCCGCCTGGATCTCGGGCTCGGGGGCGCGGACCCGGCCGACCCCCTCGACGATCACGGTGACCGCGACGAAGCCGAGGATGAGCGCGTTCGCGAGCGCCGCGAGGATCTCCGCGCGCTGCCACCCGAACGTGCGCCGCTCGGTCGCGGGCCGCCCGGCGAGCCAGCTCGCGAAGAGCGCGAGGCCGATCCCGGTCGCGTCCGTGAGCATGTGCCCGGCGTCCGCGAGCAGGGCGAGGGACCCGGAGACGAGGGCCCCGACGACCTCGCCCACCATGACGGTCAGGGTGATGACGAGGACGAGCGCGAGGCGGCGGCGGTGCACCCCGGTCGCCGTGCCGTGCGCGTGGCCGTGGCCGTGCGCGCTCACGACGCCGCCTCGGCGCGCGCGGCGAGCGCGACGTGCTCGGCGTCGGCGAGGAGGTGGGCGACCTCGGGCCGCACGAGCCGGTACCAGGACGAGCGCCCCTCCCGCCGGACCTCGACGACGCCCGCGTCGCGCAGCATCGTCAGGTGCGCGGAGACCGTGGACTGCGCGAGGCCGAGCTCGTGCGTGAGGTCGACGACGCGGCGCTCGGTCCCCGTGAGCAGGTGCACGAGCGCGAGCCGGCTCGGCTCGGCGAGCGCGTGCAGGAGCCGCGCGACCGCCTCGTGGTCGTGACCGTCGCGGACCGCCGAATTCATCGTCATACGGCGATGATATCGCCGATCGACGATGCCGGCCAGAGCCGCCCGGTCAGCCCCAGCCGAGCTCGTGCAGGCGGTCGTCGTCGATGCCGAAGTGGTGCGCGATCTCGTGGACCACGGTGATCGCCACCTCCTCGACGACGTCCTCGCGCGTCTCGCAGATCGCGAGCGTCGGGTTCCGGAAGACCGTGATCCGGTCGGGCAGCGACCCGGCCGCCCACAGGTGGTCCCGCTCGGTGAGGGGCACCCCCTCGTAGAGCCCGAGGAGCTCGGGGTCCTCGGGCGGCGCGTCGTCCTCGACGAGCACCACGACGTTGTCCATCCGGGCCGCGAGGTCGGGGGGCACGAGGTCCAGCCCGTCGCGCACCGCGTCCTCGAACTCCTCGCGCGTCATCTCCACCACGGGACCATCCTGCCCCGCTGTACACTGGCCGACGTCCTCGAGCCCCCATCGTCTAGCGGCCTAGGACCCCGCCCTTTCACGGCGGTAGCACGGGTTCGAATCCCGTTGGGGGTACGCGGGATCGCACCACGACCGGCACCACGGAGCCGATTTTCAGATCGGCTCGTCGGTACGGTACGATCCTCTCGGTTCGAAAGCGGGCCGCCGGACGGCGGGACGTGGAAGAACAGCAAGGCCCTGTAGCGCAGTTGGTTAGCGCGCCGCCCTGTCACGGCGGAGGTCGCGGGTTCAAGTCCCGTCAGGGTCGCGCGAGGCGAAGAGCCCGGGCCGGTCGACATCGGCCGCCCGGGCTCTCGTGTCAAGGCTCTGTAGCTCAGTTGGTAGAGCGTTCGACTGAAAATCGAAAGGTCACCGGATCGACGCCGGTCGGAGCCACATCGAGACCCCCGCCCGGGAGACCGGGCGGGGGTCTTCTCGTCGTGCACCGGGCGCCCGCGACCCGGCGACCTGGGGCGACGCGCCGCCGGGAAGTTGCGTCGCTCCCGCAGGACGGCTTGAGTGGGACGAGGATCACCGGCGGAAGGCGGAGACATGAGCGACTGGGTCGACGGGCGCATCCCGCCCGAGGAGCAGAAGCCGACGGTGGGGCAGCTCGTCGAGCGGCTCTCCGAGCAGGCGACGCGCCTCGTCCGTTCCGAGATCGCGCTCGCCAAGACCGAGCTCAAGGACAAGGCGATGCACGCCGGCGTGGGGATCGGGCTGCTCGTCACGGGCGCCGTCCTCGTGCTGTACGGCCTCGGCTTCCTCTTCGCCGCGGGCATGGAGGGCCTCGCCACCGTCATGCCGGTGTGGCTCGCGGCCCTCATCGTCGGGCTCGTGCTCGTCCTCGTCGCCGGCGGCCTCGCGTTCGTCGGGGTCAAGCAGCTCCAGCGCGGGGTCCCGCCGACCCCGACCACCGCGGTCGAGAGCATCAAGGAAGACGTCGAGACGATCAAGAAGGGGGTCCGCCCGTGAGCAGCGCCGACAAGGCACCCGCGCCGTCCCAGTCCCAGCTCGAGGACGAGATCGCGCGCACGCGCGCCGAGCTCGCCGGGACGATCGACGAGCTCACGACGCGGCTCGACCCGCGCGTCCAGGCCTCGCACGTCGCGCAGCAGGCGAAGCAGGCCGCGAGCGACACCGGCACGTTCCTGTCCGGCGGCGGCCTGCCCGAGGAGGACCCGGGCCGCGCGCGCAACGTCAAGGTGCTCCTGGGGGCCGCGGTCGCGACCGTGGCGCTCGTGGCGGCGGCGGTGCTGCGCAAGCGCTCCTGACGAGGCCCGGGCACCCGCGGACGCGCGCTCCGGACACAGGTCCGGGGGGTCTTCAACGGGGTGCACTCCGGGCAGATGCCCGAGGAGCTCGGGCGGGCGCGGTCCCGGCGGTCGGCCACCGGCGTGCCTGGGGCGAGGCACGCCGGGCCGTCTCACCGGCGAGAGGCGCCGGCCGGCGGGGCGTCAGCCCTTGTCCACGCCGTCCGCAGGCTCGCTCGCGGCGCCCAGCAGCGCCCGCACCTCGGACTCGCGGTAACGACGGTGGCCACCGAGCGTGCGGATCGACGAGAGCTTTCCCGCCTTCGCCCACCGGGTGACGGTCTTGGGGTCGACGCGGAAGAGGCTGGCGACCTCGGCGGGCGTGAGCAGAACCTCGGACTCTCCATGCATGGACATCACGGCACCTCCTCCTGGTGTGCGCTGGTCCGGCTGATGCCCCGGATCACGACGACAGCACGACGCCAGTACCCACCATTGTCGCAGGATGCGGTTTACGGGCGACTTGACGGAGGGGTGAATTAGGGGCCCTATGGTCGGATCGGCCGGATAGCCCCGGGATTCCGCGGATCGACGCGGTACGGGCTGATCGTGGAGACTGTGTGACGGTGTGCACCTCACGGCGCCGAGGGGCACTCCTGAGTGGATGGAATAGGCCCCGAGCATGTACCGTTGGACTCTGAACAGACGAAACTACACCCCGGGGCCGCACGTCTGAGCACGTTGCCGCCCCGCTTCTACGTTGAGGGGGTCGGAGCCATGGGCCGCGGCCGTCAGAAGGCAAAGCAGACCAAGGTCGCTCGCGCGCTGAAGTACTACAGCCCCGAGACGAACTACAGGGCTCTCGAGCAGGAGCTCACCGGTCACAGCCACACGGATGTCGCGACGGACTCCCGCTTCGGCGCCGAGTCGTCGGACGACCTCGAGCGCTACGACCAGCGCTACAACGGCTGGTCCGACGACCGCTGACGCTCGGCGCTCCGCCTCCTCCCCCGGCGACGGGGCCCCGCTCGCAGCCATCTCGACGACGGCGCCGCCACCCACCCGGTGACGGCGCCGTCGTCGTGCGCCGTCAGGGGCGGTAGTCGCCCACGAGCCGGACCGCGCCAGCCTGCACGCCCTTGGTGCCCGCGACGAGGTCGCCGTCCGCGACGTCCGCCGTCGCCGACGGGTCGAAGGCCTCGACCGTGCCGAGGACCCACGCGGGCAGGCCGAGGGCCGCGCAGCGCGAGAGCGCGGCGTCGACGCCGTCGGCGCCCACGACGGCGACCATCCCGACGCCGAGGTTGAGCGTGTTCTCGAGGTCGCCGCGGGGCACGCGGCCGAGCTCGCGCACGAGGCGGAAGACCGGGGGCACGTCCCAGCTCGCGCGCTCGACGACGCCCACGAGGCCGGCGGGCAGCACGCGCGCGAGGTTCGCCGCGAGCCCGCCGCCGGTGACGTGCGTGAACGCGTGGACCTGCGCCGCGTCGTCGGCGGCGAGCGCGAGGCAGTCGCTCGCGTAGACGCGCGTCGGCTCGAGGAGCTCCTCGCCGACCGTGCGGCCCAGCTCGTCGACGTGCCGCTCGAGGCCCCAGCCCGCGTGCTTGAGCACGGCGCGCACGAGCGAGTACCCGTTGGAGTGCAGCCCGGACGACGCGAGGCCGATCAGGACGTCGCCCTCGCGCACGCGGTCGGGGCCGAGCAGCGCGTCGGCCTCGACGACGCCCGTCGCGGCGCCCGCGACGTCGTACTCGTCCTCGCCGAGCAGGCCCGGGTGCTCCGCGGTCTCGCCGCCGACGAGCGCCGTCCCGGCGACCTCGCACGCGGCCGCGATGCCGCGGACGATGCCCGCGATCCGCTCCGGCACGACCTTGCCGCACGCGATGTAGTCGGTCATGAAGAGCGGCTTCGCGCCCACCACGACGATGTCGTCGACGACCATGCCCACGAGGTCGAACCCGATGGTGTCGTGCACGTCCATCGCCTGCGCGATCGCGACCTTGGTGCCGACGCCGTCGGTGGACGTCGCGAGGAGCGGGTGGCGGTAGCGCGTGAGCTCGGCGGCGTCGTAGAGCCCGGCGAAGCCGCCGACGCCCCCGAGGACCTGCGGGCCCTGGGTGCGGCGCACCGCGTCCTTCATGAGCTCGACGGCCTTGTCGCCCGCCTCGGTGTCGACGCCGGCTGCGGCGTAGGTCAGGCCGGCGGTGGTCTCCGGCACGTCGGCAGTCACGGTCGTCGCTCCAGGTGTCGCAGTGGTCGGGCCCGGGAGGTTCCGGGTCTCGGGGTGGGTCACGGGTGCTGCAGCGCGCCGGCGCCGCCCGCGGTGACGGACAGCGAGCGCAGCCCGTCCTCGGGCGCGCCGAGCGGGAGCTCGGCCTGCTCGAGGAGGTGCTTGCCGAGCTGGTCGTCGGGCGGCAGCTCGATGGGGTACTTCCCCGTGAAGCACGCGGTGCACAGCTGGGACGACGGCTGCTCCGTCGCCGCGATCATCCCCTCCGCGGAGATGTAGCCGAGCGTGTCGGCGCCCAGCGACTGCCCGATCTCGTCCGGCGAGAGGCCGTTGGCGATGAGCTCGGCGCGCGACGCGAAGTCGATGCCGTAGAAGCACGGCCACTTCACGGGCGGCGAGCTGATGCGCACGTGGACCTCGGCGGCCCCCGCCTCGCGCAGCATGCGGATGAGGGCGCGCTGGGTGTTGCCGCGCACGATCGAGTCGTCGACGACCACGAGCCGCTTGCCGCGGATGACCTCGCGCAGCGGGTTGAGCTTGAGGCGGATGCCGAGCTGGCGCAGCGTGTCCGACGGCTGGATGAACGTGCGGCCCACGTAGGCGTTCTTGGTCAGCCCCTGGCCGAACGGGATGCCCGACTCGGCCGCGTACCCGACCGCGGCCGGGGTGCCCGACTCGGGGACCGGGATGACGAGGTCGGCCTCGACGGGGTGCTCGCGGGCGAGCTGGCGCCCCATCTCGACGCGCGCGGCGTGCACCGAGCGGCCCTTGATGGTCGTGTCGGGGCGCGCGAGGTAGACGTACTCGAAGACGCAGCCGGCGCGCTCGACCGGGGCGAAGCGCTGCGAGCGCAGGCCGTCGGCGTCGATGGCGATGAGCTCGCCCGGCTCGACCTCGCGCACGAACGACGCGCCGACGATGTCGAGCGCCGGTGTCTCGCTCGCCACGACCCAGCCCCGCTCGAGGCGGCCGAGGACGAGCGGGCGCACGCCCTGCGGGTCGCGCGCGGCGTAGAGCGTGCGCTCGTCCATGAAGACGAGCGAGAACGCGCCGCGCAGGCGCGGGAGCACCTCGAGCGCGGTGGCCTCGAGCGTGTGGTCGGCGTCGCCCGCGAGGAGCGCGGTGACGAGCGCGGTGTCCGTCGTGTTGCCGCGCGCGAGCTCGCCGCGGCGCTGGCTGCCGTAGCGCTCGGCGACGAGGTTGACGAGCTCCGCCGAGTTCGTGAGGTTGCCGTTGTGGCCGAGGGCCACGGTCCCCGAGGCGGTCGCCCCGAGCGTCGGCTGGGCGTTCTCCCAGGTCACGCCGCCCGTCGTCGAGTAGCGGCAGTGCCCGACGGCGATGTGCCCGGTGAGGGCGTTGAGCGCCGTCTCGTCGAACACCTGGGAGACGAGTCCCATGTCCTTGTAGACGAGGATCTGCTCGCCGTTGCTGGTCGCGATCCCGGCCGACTCCTGCCCCCGGTGCTGCAGGGCGTAGAGGCCGAAGTAGGCGAGCTTGGCGACCTCTTCGCCGGGAGCCCAGACACCGAAGACGCCGCAGGCGTCCTGGGGACCTTTCTCGCCGGGCATGAGGTCGTGGTTGAGAAGTCCATCTCCGCGGGGGGCCACGTACCTCAGTGTCCCACAGGGGTGGGCCGCGGACCGAAGCGCGAGGTCGGCGGCGTCCCGGGGCCGTTCACGGACGCGTTACGTCGTCTCAGCAGTCAGAAGGGGGTTTCGCTCCGTGGTCGCCGGGCGCTTCAATCTCGACTTACCCGACCGTGACGCTCAAGTATCGCGGTCACCGCCAGGCCGTCAAGGGCCCCCATCGAAGGACGAGACAGATGCGACGCCACCGGACCACGCTCCCCCTCGCCGCCGCGGCAGCAGCCACCGCTCTGGTCCTCACCGCCTGCGCGCCGACGGCGGTGGACGGCTCGGGCGGCGGCGACGCGTCGGGCGCGTCCACGACCCTCTCGCTCGTCGGCTTCGCGGTCCCCAAGGCGGGCAACGACGCGGCGCAGGAGCTGTGGGGCGAGACCGAGGACGGCCAGGGCGTGACCTGGGAGACGTCGTACGGCGCGTCGGGCGACCAGAGCCGCGCCGTCGCCGACGGGCTCGAGGCCGACTACGTGCACTTCTCGCTCGAGGGCGACGTCACGCGGCTCGTCGACGCGGGCCTCGTCGCCGACGACTGGGACGCCGGCGAGAACAAGGGCATCGTCAGCCAGTCCGTCGTCGTGCTCATCGTGCGCGAGGGCAACCCCAAGAACATCCAGGGCTGGGAGGACATCGTCGAGCCGGGCGTGGAGATCGTCACGCCGAACCCCGGCTCGTCCGGCTCGGCGCGCTGGAACATCCTCGCGGGCTGGGGCAGCGTCGTCGCGAACGGCGGCTCCGAGGAGGACGCGACCGAGTACCTGCGGAAGTTCTTCACCAACGCCGTCGCACTCCCGGGCAGCGGCCGCGACGCCACGACCGCGTTCACGTCGGGCACGGGCGACGTCCTGCTCTCGTACGAGAACGAGGCCATCCTCGCGCGCCAGAACGGCGAGACGTTCGACTACGTCGTGCCCGACGAGACGCTCCTCATCGAGAACCCGGCCGCCGTGACCGTCGACGCGGACCCGGAGGCGCAGTCCTACCTCGACTTCGTGCTCACCGACGCGGGCCAGCAGGCGTTCGCGAGCAAGGGCTTCCGCCCGCTCACCGACGGCGTCGACATCGACGTCGAGGGCGCGAACGACCCGAGCGACCCGTTCCCCGCGGTGCCGACCCTGCTCACCATCGCCGACGACTTCGGCGGCTGGGACGCGACGAACGAGAAGTTCTTCGGCGACGAGGGCCTCGTGACGCAGATCCAGACCGAGACCGGGAAGCAGTGACCCGTGACCTCGACCGTCGCTGAACGACCGGGCCGGGCGGCGCGCGAGCGCCGTCCGGCTCCGGCCGCGCCGGGCCGCCGGCGCCGCACGCCCAACGGCCCCTACCGCCTCACCGCGGCCTCGGGCCTCGGGCTCGGCGTCTCGCTCCTGTGGTTCTCGGCGCTCGCTCTGATCCCGCTCGTCGCGGTCCTCGTCGAGACGTCCGCGGGCGGCTGGCCGGCGTTCGTCGCCGCGGTCACGCAGCCGCAGACGGCGGCCGCGCTCACCCTCACCGTGACGCAGGCCCTCGCGGTCACGGCGGTCAACGTCGTCATGGGCACGGTCATCGCGTGGGTGCTCGTGCGCGACCGCTTCCCGGGCAAGCGCCTCGTCGAGGTGCTCATCGACATCCCGTTCGCGCTGCCGACCATCGTCGCGGGCCTCGTGCTCCTCGCCCTCTACGGCCCGTCCGGGCCGCTGGGCGTCGACGTCGCGAACACCCGCACGGCCGTGTTCCTCGCGTTCCTCTTCGTCACGCTCCCGTTCGTCGTGCGCAGCGTGCAGCCGGTGCTCGCCGAGCTCGACCGCGACGTCGAGGAGGCCGCCGCGTCGCTCGGCGCGTCGCGCTTCACGACGTTCCGCCGCGTCGTCCTGCCCGCGCTCGCGCCCGCGATCACGGCGGGCGCCGCCCTCTCGTTCGCCCGCGCGATCAGCGAGTACGGCGCGCTCGTGCTGCTCTCCGGCAACCTGCCGATGCGCACCGAGGTCGGCTCGGTCCGCATCCTCAGCTACCTGGAGAACGGGCAGCCCGCGCAGGCCGCGGCCGTCGCGTCCGTCCTCCTCCTCGTGTCGCTGCTCGTCATCGCGACGATCCAGCTCGTCCAGCGAAGGGTGGCCCGCCGTGGCTGACACCTCGACCGTCGCCCGCACCGCCGACGGCTCGCGCGGGGTCCGGTACGGGCTGCGCGCGCTCGTCGTCGTGTACCTCGTCCTCCTCGTCGGCTGGCCGGTGTCCCTCGTCGTGCGCGGCGCGTTCGCGGACGGCCTGGAGACCCTGCGCACCGCGCTGTCCGACCCGAGCGTCGTCTTCGCCCTCCAGCTCACCGCGTCGGTCGCCGTCCAGGTCGTGGTCCTCAACACGCTCTTCGGCGTGGGGATCTCGCTCCTGCTCGTCCGGTACGACTTCCCGGGCAAGTCGCTGCTCAACGCGCTGCTCGACCTGCCGCTGTCGGTCTCCCCCATCGTCGTCGGGCTCTCGCTCGTCCTCGTGTACGGCAAGGACGGGTGGTTCGGCGGGACGCTCGAGTCCGCGGGGATGCAGGTGATCTTCGCGCCGCCCGGCATCGTGCTCGCGACCGCGTTCGTGTGCCTGCCGCTCGTCATCCGCGAGGTCGTGCCGGTGCTCACCGAGATCGGCACCGACGAGGAGCTCGCCGCGACGAGCCTCGGCGCCACGTGGTTCCAGACCTTCCGGCGCATCACGCTGCCCGCGATCCGGTGGGCCGTCGTGTACGGCGTCGTGCTCACGCTCGCGCGGGCGCTCGGCGAGTTCGGCGCAGTGAAGGTCGTCTCCGGCAACTTCGAGGGCCGCACCCAGACGTCGACGCTCCTCGTCGAGCAGCGCTACCAGGACTTCGAGCAGGGCACCGCGTTCGCGGTCGCGTTCCTCCTCGCCTCCGTCTCGGTCGCGTGCATCGTCGCCGTCACCTTCCTGCGCTCCGACTCCCCCTCCTCCCCGAAGGCGACCTCATGAGCATCGAGATCCGGAACGTCCGCAAGACCTTCGGCGACTTCGTCGCGCTCGACGACGTCTCCGTCTCCGTCCCCACCGGGCGGCTCACCGCGCTCCTCGGGCCGAGCGGAGGGGGCAAGTCGACGCTCCTGCGCGTCGTCGCGGGCCTCGAGCAGCCCGACGCCGGGACCGTCGAGATCGAGGGCCGAGACGCGACGAACCTGCCCGCCCGACGGCGCAACGTCGGGTTCGTCTTCCAGCACTACGCGGCCTTCAAGCACCTGAGCGTCGCCCGCAACGTCGCGTTCGGGCTGGAGATCCGCCGCACGCCGAAGGCCGAGACCGCCGAGCGCGTCGACGAGCTCCTGCGCCTCGTCCACCTGGAGTCCTTCGCGCACCGGCTCCCGTCGCAGCTCTCGGGCGGCCAGCGCCAGCGCATGGCCCTGGCCCGCGCGCTCGCGATCCGCCCGAGCGTCCTGCTGCTCGACGAGCCGTTCGGCGCCCTGGACGCGAAGGTCCGCAAGGAGCTGCGCGACTGGCTGCGCCGCCTGCACGACGAGATCCCCGTGACGACCGTCTTCGTCACGCACGACCAGGAGGAGGCGCTCGAGGTCGCCGACGAGATCGTCGTCGTCAACGAGGGGCGCATCGAGCAGGTGGGCAGCCCGGACGACCTCTACGACCGGCCCGCGAACGACTTCGTCATGGGCTTCCTCGGCCCGGTGACGCGGCTCGGCGGGGTCCTCGTGCGCCCGCACGACGTCGCCGTCGAGGTGGTCGCGGGGGACGTCGAGACGGCCGGCGCACCGGCGGACGACGGCGCGCCCGGCTCCGTCCGCGGCGTGGTCTCGCGCACGACGCGCGTCGGGTTCGAGGTGCGCGCGGAGGTGACGACCGCCGACGAGGTGGTGTCCGTCGTCGTGACGCGCGCGGAGGCCCGCACGCTCGGCCTGGAGGCCGGGGTCGCCGTGCGGCTCACGCCGGCCGAGGGCGCCCCGACGGCCGCCGCGCCGCGCGAGGAGGCCGTCGGGGTCGGGTGAGGACGGGCCCTATGCTCGCCCGGTGACCCTCCGCCGCCGCAGCACGTCGTGGTCGCGGACGCGCGACGCGTACCGCTTCGTCGACGTCGTCCCCGACGCCCGGCTCACGGTGCTCGACGGGCTCGCGACGGCGAGCGGGGCGGTCCTGGGCGGGCTCGTCGGGGGCTTCCTCGTCCAGCTCGGCCTCACGCTCGCGGTGGGCGAGGTGGTGCCCGGCGCGTACTCCGGCTCGGAGCGGTCGCTGACCGGGACGCTCGGGTGGTGGGCGCTGCTCGTCGCCGTGGGTGCGGTCGCCCTCGTGGTGACGCGCGCGACGGCCACGCTCGCCCTGGCGCGGCTCCTCACGGAGGGCCGCCCGGAGGTGGACGTGCCCCCGCACGCGGTGCGCGCCCGCGTGCGGACCGCGAACCCGCCCGGCGCGCTCACCGGCCTGGCCTGGACGACGCTCGGCGGGGGCGTCCTGGCCGCCGCGCTCGTCGCGCCGCTCATGCTCGGGGCCGACGACGCGGCCGGTCCCCCGACGCTCGCGAGCGGGCTGGCCGTCGTGCTCGCGAGCGGCGTCTGCCTCGTGCTGCTGCCCCGGCACCGTCGTGCCTGGGCGCGGACGCAGCGCGACGTCGCGGCCGCCTGGGGCCCGAACGAGGTGCGCGCGGCGCACGCGGCGGACCGCCGCGCGCGCGACGCGATCCGCTCGCCGCGGACCGAGCGGGCCGACCCCCGTGCCGCGCGACGGCGGCGCGTCGGCGGCGCGGTGCTGGGCGTCGCCGGCGGCGCGGGGTTCGTGCTGTTCCTCGTGGGCAACCTCGTGCGCAAGCCCGGCCGGCACTCCCCGCGCCGGTACTACGGGCCGTTCGGCGAGGCGTCGGTCGACGTGCTCGTGGGCGTCGGCGCCGCCCTGGTGGGCGCCGCGCTCCTCGCGGGCGCGCTGCTCCTGGTGCGCTCCGTGGCACGCGGTGCCCGTGACCGGCGGAGGCTGCGCGCCCGCCTGCACGACGAGACCGTGGTGCGGCTCACCGACGCGCAGGCGCGGGACGCGCTCGGCGCGTGGTCGCCCGCCGCGTCGGCGGCGATCCTCGCGCTCGTGACGGTCGGCGTGCTCGGCCCGTCGCTGGTCGCCGCGTGGACCGGCGCCGGCGCGGGGGTCGCCGTGCCGCACGGCTGGCTCGCGGCGACGACGGTCGCCGCCGTGCTGACGCTCGCCGTCGCGACGTGGGTCGTCGTGCGCGACGTCCCGGCGTCGGCGCGCTGGCGCGCGCGGGTGCGCGAGCGGTGGAGCCCCGGCGACCCCGAGGACCCGGGCGCGCGCTGAGCGCGACCCGACCGGGCGACGGTCAGCGGCGGCGCAGGCTCCGGCGGTCGGCGAGCACCGCCCACAGCCCCGCGACCGCCGCGCCGACCGCGGTGCACGTCACGAGGATCACGGTGAAGTAGACGCCGGGCTTGAACACGCCCTGGGACGCGCCCGACTGCAGCCAGGCACCGCCGACGCCCAGGCCGAGCACCGCGCCCAGCAGGATCCCCGCGGTGAAGAACGCGCGGTAGCGCGGCGCTCGGCGCACGGTCGCCGGGTCGACGACGTCCTCGATCTCGACCTCGTCGGACGACGCCGTCCCCTCGGTGCTCGTCGACCCGACGGCGGTCGTCGGCTCGGCGACGGTCGTCGGCTCCGGGGCGGTCGTCGGCTCCGGGGCGGTCGACGGCCCGGAGGGGGCCGCGGGCCCGGCGGGCGGGGCGGCGTCGGGCCGGTCGTCGGGGAGGGGGGACTGCTGGGCGCTCACGGGACGACCCTACCCGCGGCGCCTGGGAGCCTCGTGCGTGCCCCGGACGCACCCGTGGCCCGGGTCCGTCGGACGGACCCGGGCCACGGTGCTGCGGTCAGGCGGTCAGCCGCAGGTGATGCCCTCGAACGGCACCTCGTACTCCTGCGTCACGCCGTCGAGCGTCGCGGTGAAGGTCACCGTGCCGCCCTCCACCGACGTGGCACGGGTGTTGAACGCCTGGTAGGCGCTCTTGCCCGGCTGCAGGTTCGGGAACCGCTTCTCGCCGTACGGGGTCGTCAGCACGACGTCGACCGGGACGTCCTCCCCGTTCGTCGCGCGCGCGGCGACGTGGACGAACTTCCCCATGCAGCGGGCCGAGGCCTCGAGGCCCTCGAGCTGCACCGTCGGGGCCGCGGCCTCGACGGTCACGGGGATGCGCGCCGTCGTGCCGCTCGGGGCCGCGACGACCCACAGGTCGTACGAGCCCGCGGCGGCGTCGGCCGGCACGGTCGCGGTGAGCGTGGCGGCACCCGCCGTCACCGTGGCCGTCCCGACGGCGCTGCCCGGGTTCTCCGGGTCGAACGTGCCGTCGGCCGGGACCAGGTAGCCCGAGACCTCCGTGTTCTGGGGAGAACCGAGCGACGTGAGGTCGAGGCGCGAGAGCCCGACGCTCACCTCGGCGCCCGCCGCCACCGTGCCCGGCAGGGCGTCGACGACGACCCGCGACCGCGCGAACGACGGCGAGACCGGCGAGTTGTCGCTGAGGTACGCGATCCACGCGTCGCGGTCGACGAGACCCGAGTCGCGCGGGTCGGTGCCCTCGGTGAACACCCGGAAGTTGTCGCCACCGGTCGCGAGGAACGAGAACGTCGCGACGCGGTACTCGCCGTCGAGGTCGATCGGCTCGCCGTCGATCGTCACGGAGAGCACGTTCTCGCCCGGCGCCGCGAGCGGGTCGGCGGTGCTCGCCGTCCAGCTCACGTTGTCCGACAGGCCGAGCGCGAGGTACGGGCGCGAGGGCCTGTTGCCGGCCGCGTCCGTCTGCCACTGCTGCTCGAGGAGCTCGACGACCTGCTCGCCCGTGAGGGTCACGGTCCACAGGTTGTTGACGAACGGGAGCACCGCGTTCGCCTCGGCGTACGTGATCACCCCGTCCGTGCCCTCGAACAGCTCGTTGCGCAGGCCGCCCGGGTTGACCACGCCGATGTCGGCGCCGCCGCGGGCGGGGTCGGCGAGCGTGTCGCGCAGCGAGTTCGCCACGAGGTTGCCCAGCGTGGACTCCGACGCGCGGTCGTCACGACCCGTGCTCGGCTGCGGGCCGGGGCCCACGTACACGCCGCCGACGTACGACCCGCCCGTGTAGGCGGTCGTGATGTCGGCCGTGACCTCGCCCACCGGCTGCGCGCCGATGATCTCGGCCTGCGCGAGCGCGGCGTCGACGATCGTCTTCACCTCGGCGACGCGCGGGTACGCGGCCACGAGGTCGGCGTCCGCCGTCGTGGTGCGCGCGACGTTCGTCGCCGAGTGGTCGACGACCTCGCCGGTCTCCGTGTCCACCGTGAGCGAGATGTGCCCGACGAACTCGCCGTAGCTGCCCGTCTGGACGATCGGGCGCGTCGCGCCCTCGACGCCGGGGACCGGACCCTCCCACGCGTACTGCTTGTGGGTGTGGCCCGTGAAGATCGCCGCGACGCGCGCGTCGGCCTTCGTGACGATGTCGGCGAAGGCGCCGCCCGCGGCGACCTCCTCCTCGAGCGTCGAGCCGTCGGGCGTGCCCGCGCCGGCGCCCTCGTGGACGAGGCCCACGACCACGTCCGCCTCGCCGTTGGCGGCGTCGCCGTCCTGGAGCTGGGCGGTGACGCGGTTGAGCGCCTCCACCGGGTCGCCGAAGTCGAGGTCGGCGATGCCCGACGGCGTCACGAGCGTCGGCGTCTCCTCGGTGACGACCCCGACGAAGCCCACCTGCACGCCGTCGATCTCGACGACCTGGTACTCCGGCAGGGCGGGGTTCTGCGTCCCCTTCTCGTAGACGTTGGCACCCGTGTAGGTCCAGTCCGCCTCGTCGCTCACGCGGCCCGTGAGGTCGTCGAAGCCCTGGTCGAACTCGTGGTTGCCCACGGCGGACGTCGCGAGGTCGAGCGCGTCGAGCACGTCGATCGTCGGCTTGTCCTCCTGGAGCGCCGAGGCGAACAGCGACGCCCCGATGTTGTCGCCCGCCGAGACGAAGACCGTGCCGTCGGGGTTCGCCGCGCGCAGCTGCTCGACGGTGCCCGCGAACTTCACCGTGTTGGCGTCGATGCGCCCGTGGAAGTCGTTGATCGCGAGCAGGTCGATCGTCGTCGTGGACGGCTCGGCGTCGCCGAGCGCGAGCCCGACGAGGACCGGGTCGTGGTCGGACGACCGGAACGGCGTCGTGTCGTAGAGGATCGACGCGTTGTAGTTGTAGCGGCTGTACTCGTTCGCGATGGGCTCGACCGAGTTGATGTTCCACACGTCGGTGCCGGTCACGGCGTCCGCCGCGGCCGACGACGCGAACACGTGGTCGAGGGACCCGACGTACCCGTCGAACAGGTACGTCTGCTTCCCCGTCGTCTCGCCGAGGTCGACGTAGCCGGCGTCCTTGAAGACCTCCAGCGGGTCCTCCTGCGAGTACGAGTTGAAGTCGCCCGCGAGCAGGATCTTGTCCGTGCCCGCGTCCGCGGCGACGTCCTCGGCGAAGCCGACGAGCGCCGTCGCCTGCGCGACGCGCGACGCGTTGAACGAGCCCTGGCCGTCGCCCGAGTCCGCGTCGCCCGGGAGCACGGCCGTGCCCGAGCCCTTGGACTTGAAGTGGTTCGCCACGACGAGCACGTCGTCGTCGGCCGACTCCGAGCCGCCGACCGGCTGGAAGACCTGCGCGAGCGGCTCGCGCGCGTTCACGAACGCCGCGTCGTCGAGGAGGATCTGCGACGCGCCCACCGGCTCGGCGCCGTCGACCTGGTAGATGTACGCGAGGCGGATGACGTCCTCGTCGCCCGGCAGCGCGGACGGCGAGGGCACGAACGCCCACTCGTCGGCACCGGCGGACTCGTTGAGCGCGTCGACGAGGTCGGAGAGCGCCTGGTCGCGGTCCTTGCCGAACGCCGCGGAGTTCTCGATCTCCATGAGCGCGACCACGTCGGCGTCGAGCGCGTCGATCGCCGCGACGATCTTCGTCTCCTGGCGCTCGAGGTTCTCGTCGTCCGCCGCGCCACGGGCGTCGCAGCCGCGGTTGACCGTGATCGGGTTGCCCGCCCGGTCCGTGTAGTAGGTGCAGCCCGTGAGCTCGTCACCGGTCGTCGTGAAGTAGTTGAGCACGTTGAACGTCGCGACGCTGAGGTCGCCGCCCACCGCGGCGGGCGCCGCCTCGCGCGTGTCCTCGAACGTCGCCGGCTGGACCTCGGCGGCGTTGCCGCCGTCGCCCGCGCGCAGGTGCGTGAGCGGCTGGAAGGTCCAGGCGTCGAACCGGTAGTCGAGGATGACCGGCGTCTCGAACGTCACCGCCGCGCCGACGCGGGCCGGGGCCCCGCCGGTGAGGTACGGCAGGGGGATGCCCTTGTTCGCCGTGGTGTTGAAGTTCGTCGTCGCGCCGTCGTCGAGCACGACGCCGCGCGCCGCGCGGTCCGCGACAGCGGCCGCGGCCTCCGCGCTGCCCGGCCGGCCGGCCGACGTCGGCTGGAGGAACGGCTCGGTGCCCGCCGCGAGGAGGAACGACCCGTAGAAGTTCGTGTCGTAGTTGTCCGCGACCGTGTAGTCGCCGGCCGGCTGGAGGAGCATGCCCTCGAGGGCCTCGCGCGCGGCGTCCGTCGCGGGGAACGCGACGGTCGCGGGCTTGACGGCCTCGGCGGGCTCGTCGAGCACGGACCAGCCGCCCGCCGCGGGGGTGATCTGCGTGAGCGTGAAGTACTCCGAGACGGTGCCCGTGACCTCGACGTGGTCGCCGACCTCGAGCTGCTCCGCGGCGGCCTTCGAGTACACGAAGATCGCGTCGGACGCGTCGTGGTCGTCGCCCAGGTCGCCGCCCGTGCCCTCGGTCTGCAGGTACAGGCCGTCGTAGCCGCCCGTCGGGTAGGTCGCCGTGACGACGCCGCGCGTCGTGACCGTGCGGCCGACGAGCGGGCTCGCCGCGCCCGTGCCCTGGATCTCCGCGATCGGGACGACGTCGCCCGGCTCCGGGTCGGTGCCGCCGTCGTCGCCGCTGTTCTGCGGCGTGACCGTGCTGGAGAGCGTGAAGTCCTTGCTGTTGTCGTCCGTGTCGGCGAAGCCGGTGCGGTTGATCGACGCCGGGACGTTGTTCGCCGACGGCGCCGGGCCGACCGCGGTCTCGAACGTGTTCGACGTGCCGTAGCCGACGAGGTCGACGACGTTCGCCGCGCCCGCCACGTCGCCCGTGCCGGGGTTGATCGCGCTCGTGGCGCTCGCGAGGACGAGCGTGCCCGTCGTGCCCGAGGGGTTGAGGCCGCCCGTCGCGTCCGGGGTCGGCAGCGCCGCGCCGTTCGCGCCGTTCGAGCCGCCCTGCACGAGGTAGTAGCCCCCGGGAGCGACCGACCCCGTGAGGGGCGTGACCCCGGTGAAGGCGCCCGTGCCGGTCGCCGACCGGTACTGCAGCGACATCCCCGAGACGCTGATCGGAGCGTCGGTCGGGTTGTAGAGCTCGACGAACTTGTTCGTGTAGGGGGCGTTCGCGCTGCCTCCGCTGAGGTACGCCTCGTTGATGACGAGGCCGGACCCGTCGACGGCGGTCGGCAGGGATCCCGCCGCGGTGGCGGCGGTCGCCGACAGGGGGACGGCGAGCGCCGCGCTGAGCGTCGCTGCCACCACCTTCCCCCGTCGGTTCCCGCGCTGCGGCGGGAGGTGGTGGTGGGACACGCTGACTCCTTCATCTCGTGCGGACGGCCCGGAAGCGTCACCGTCCGTGCCGGGGCGCGCGACGACGGCCCCCTGACACCAGGGACATCGCAGCGCACGCGCGTGAACGGACGGTTGCTGCCGGATCACCACCGTGAGAACGTCGCCGCACGTCGTCGTGCGGTGGCCGTCCCCGCGGTCGGCGGGCCGATCATCCTCGGAACCTAGCCCTCCGCGCGGCGGGTCGCCAGGGCGACGCGGCGAACGTTACCCAGCGGTAACACCGAGGGGCCGCGCGCGGGCCCCGCGGGTCAGCGGCGGCGCGCCGCCTGCAGCGGCAGCAGCCACGAGATGTCGGCGCGCTCGCCCGACGCGCGGACCCGGCCGTCCGCGACCGCGTCCGCCCACGCGACCTCGCCCGTCACGAGGCCGAGCCAGGTCTGCGGGTCCGTCTCGACGACGTTGGGCGGCGTGCCGCGCGTGTGCCGCGGGCCCTCGACGGCCTGCACCGCACCCGCGGGCGGGACCCGCACCTCGACCGTGTGGCCGGGCGCGACGTCGGCCAGCTCCTCGAGCGTGAACCGGACCGCCGTCGTCACGTCGCGCCGCCCGGCGCTCCCGTCGCGCCACGCCGCGAGGGCGAGACGGCCGGCGTCGGGCTCGGTGCGGCGACGAGGAGGCATGCGGCCAGCCTAGGCCGCGCGGGACGGCCCGGGCCGCACCGGGCCCCGGCCGTCACCCCAGGGCGAAGAGCACGCGGCGCGCGTCGACCGACGCCTCGCGCAGCGTGGCCCGCACGGCCTCGCCGAGCGGGAGGTCCGCTCCCACGACCGGCGCGCGCACGGCGGGGTCGGCGAGGACGACCTGCCCGCGGGCCTCGTCCGTCGCGGCGCCGCCCTCGCGCTCGCGGCGGCGCGACCGCTCGCGGTCGTCCTCGACGTCGACGACGACGCCGTCGAACGTCTCGCCGACGCGCCCCGCGAGCAGCGCCGCCTCGACGACGTCGACGATCGCCCGCTCGTACGACCCGGCGCGCTGGCCCGTCCGGGCCATCGTGCGCGGCAGGCCGGGGAGCGCGTCGAGCACCCAGCGCGGCACGGGCTCGCCGGCGCACAGCGCGAGGCACACCTCGGTCCCGTACCGGTCGACGAGCCGGCGCAGCGGCGCCGTGACGTGCGCGTACTCGGCGGCGATCGCGGCGTGCGCGGCGTCGTCGGGCACGCCCGGCTCCTGGCCCGTGCCGCCGAACGCCTCGTACGAGGCGCCCCGGAACAGGCTCGTCGCCTCGGTGAGGAAGGCCGCGTGGCGCGGCACGGACGAGTCGAGGGCCGGGACGAGGTCGGCGTACGCGACGTCCTGCGGCCAGTCGATCCCCAGGGCGCGCGCGGTCCGGCGCAGCCGGGCGAGGTCGCGCGGGTCGGCGTCGGGCAGCGCGCGGAAGATCCCGGCGCCCCCGGTGCGCATGATCCGCGCCGCGGCGATGCCCGTGAGGAGCGAGACCTGCGCGTTCCACGCCTCCGCCGGGAGCGTCGAGCGGAACGTGAGGCCGAACGAGCCGTCGTCGTGCGCGACGATCTCCTGCTCCGGGACCTCGAGCGACACCCCGCCGCGGTCGCGCTCGCGCGCGAGGCGCAGCTCGCCGACCGTGCGCAGGAGCGCGAGCGAGGACGACGCCGGGTCGTCGGGGGCCCCGCCCGTGGGCGCCGCGTCGCCGAGCGCGTCGATCCGCGACTGCGCCTCGTCGTACGTGAGACGCGCGCGCGAGCGGACGAGCGCGCGCCGGACCGTCGCGTCGAGGATCTCGCCGCGGTCGTCGAGCACGACCCGCCACGCCGCCGCGGGCCGCTCCTCGCCCGGCAGCAGGCTCGCCGCGCCCTCGGAGAGCACCGCGGGGTGCAGCGGCGTGCGGCCGTCGGGGGCGTAGAGCGTCGTGCCGCGCTCGTGGACCTCGGCGTCGAGGGCGCCGCCCGGCACGACGAACGCGCCGACGTCGGCGATCGCGTAGTGCACGACGAACGCCGCGCCCTCGCCGTCGTCCGCGCCCGCGCGCTCGAGGCACAGCGCCTGGTCGAGGTCCATCGAGCCGGGCGGGTCGATCGTCAGGAAGGGCACGTCGCGCAGGTCCGCGCGGCTCGCGGCGCCGCCCGCTCCCCCCGGGGCGCCGCCCGCCGCGGCCTCCGCCTCGGCGAGCGCCGCGGCCGGGAAGCCCGCGGGGACCTCCTTCTCGCGGCGCAGCGCGGCGAGGGCCTCGCGGACGGCGTCGGCGGCGTCGGGTGCGGGCAGCGGCTCGAGGCGCAGGTGACGGCTGGGCACGTCCCGACCCTACCGAGCGGGCCGGTCGCGCGCCCCGCCCGTCACAGGTCGCGCGTGCCGAACCGGTCGCGCCCCGCGTCCCCGGACCCGGCGGCCGCGAGCTCCGCGCGGACCTCCTCGCGCAGCCGCCCCTGGTTCTCCGGGTTCGGCGCGGCGCCGAGGAGGAGGCGCGTGTACTCGTGCTGCGGGTCGAGGATCACGCGGTCGGACGGCCCGCGCTCCACGACGTTGCCGCGGAACATCACGACGATCTCGTCGGAGAAGTGCCGGGCCGTGGCGAGGTCGTGCGTGATGTAGAGGACGCCGAGGTCCTCCTCGCGCTGCAGGCGCGCGAGCAGGTTGAGCACGCCGAGCCGGATCGACACGTCGAGCAT